>Ga0073928_10000212_pt1 | contig 142041 bp, 130 predicted proteins | sample PaiPotPPA55metaG_FD_76969 | JGI IMG/M metagenome (GOLD analysis project Ga0073928, IMG submission 76969) | Iron sulfur acid spring bacterial and archeal communities from Banff, Canada, to study Microbial Dark Matter (Phase II) - Paint Pots PPA... ... | reverse complement strand
GATTTACACGTTCATCGACGAATTCAATCGAGACCCCAAACCCTTCACCTGGACGGCGTCGGTGGAGTCTATCTTGGCTAAACTACGTCGCTGTAAAGCCCTTTATCGGACGCTACACTAGTTAGGCGGAGCACGGGCAACCTCTTTGGAGCGGGTCTCGTTTAAACTAGGTTCCCTGGACTAAACTTCTCATGCGTGGCTGACACGTCGCCGTCGGTGAGGTAAAGGTATCGTTGCGTCATCGCTAGACTCGCATGTCCGAGTAGTCTTTGCAGCGAGAATACATCGCCTCCGTTGCGTAGGTACCAGGTTGCAAAGGTATGGCGAAGCGTATGCGGGCTAACGCGAACCCCGACGATTCCCGCACGATGCGCCAAACGCTTGAGATGCTGTTGAATATGGCGGCGCTTCATAGGCTGTCCATTGATGCTAAGAAACAATTCGTCGGCCGTAGTGGAGAGTCGCTCCCTTGCCCGCACATATTGTACAAGTGCCTTCGTGGTTCGAGGGCCAAACGCAACGAAACGCTGCTTCTGGCCCTTTCCTTGGACCAGGGCTCGACCTGCTTCGAGGTTTAGGTCGCTCATCTTCAAGGTAAGAGCTTCTGTTATTCGCAAGCCCGAATCTATAAGCAAGCGCAAGAGCGCTTCATTGCGCCTCCCAATGAATGACTCGCCCCTCCCGACCGCAAGCAAAGCTCGAACTTGGGCCACCGATAGAGCAACTATGACTTTCACAGGCTGTTTAGGAATCCGAATTTGGGCGCCGAAGTCTTCGCATATCGACTCTTTGCCGCACCAGCTGAAAAAAGTCTTGAGCCTACGAGCAGCCTCGTAAAGTGCGCTCTGCGATAGTTGTTGGCGACTAGCAAGGTACGAGCGTAAAATGTCAACACTGAGCTCAGGCAAGTCAATCCCTGAGCGGTTACACCAAGCGCCGAATGGTTCTAGCTGTGTTTTGTACGTCTGGATGGTGGCGAGTGTGGCGCCTGCGATCTGCCTTTCGAGCAAGAATGCCTTAAGTGCTCGACCGAGCCCAGGCGAGCAACCCGGAATAGCGGCGAAAACTCCTATAGCTGAGCGCTTCCCTTTAGAAATCATAGAACGCTTCCTTTCATCGGCGTTCTCGATTTCAAGCGGTTCGCGGGCGATTAGCTCAGGCGGTTAGAGCGCGTCCCTGATAAGGACGAGGTCCGAGGTTCGAGTCCTCGATCGCCCACCAGGCTTGCACTAGAGCTTACTTTGTGGTACAAAGTAAGATATCCTGTTCGCTTTGCTCAAACGCCCAAGCGCCTTCATTCCCCTGATCATTTCTGGGGCGTTTCCAATCTTGTTCGTCATCGGCATCGCCGAAGGTTCGCTTGTTCGTCAGCCCGATGAGGACGCGGGAGCGCACCTGTTCCAAATCCTGATGCCGGTGCAGCTTCTCATCATCGCGTTCTTCGCGATCTCGTGGCTTCCGAAAAAGCCGAAGCCGACATTACAGGTGCTGGCACTGCAGGTCAGCGCGGCGATCGCGGCGCTCGCCATCGTTTTTCTTCGCCACCTCTAAGCGGGTGCCATCGGGCTAGGTGCCGCGGATCAGGCCGATCCAGTCCTTCGTGATTTTGTCATCCATCTTGCGATCGGTCATATCGAGTTCTTCCAGCAAGCCGCGCTCGCGCATGCGCTCGCTGCGATCCTGGATCGCCTCATTGAAACGCTCGGAGCGCGCGTCCAAGATCTCTTGATGCTGCAGTTCGCGCGCTTGCAGCAAGAGCTGATCCGCTTCATCCATGCTCAACATGGCAGATTGCGCGGCGTCGGTGGCGCCATGCGCGAGCATGGGGAGCACTGCGCCGACGATGCTGAGCCAACCCATACGATTCTCCTCGCGAAAGCGTTGTCGCCGAAACACGGCTTCTTTACACGCAGTTCCCACGTCGCAACCACGCGTCTAGACCGCTTCGCGGAAACTATGCTATACTCGGCGTTGGCGCACGTGGCCGGTTGCGGGACAAATCGTCGCCGAACGGCCGGCCGGGCAGCGCGAGAGGCATCTTTGAAAGAAAAAATCCACCCGAAGTGGTTCCAGGCGACCGTCGTGTGCGCGTGCGGCAACACGTTCGTCACCGGTTCCACGCTTGAAAAACTGCACGTCGAGATTTGTTCCGCGTGCCATCCGTTCTTCACCGGCAAGCAAAAATTCGTCGACACGGAAGGCCGCGTCGAGAAGTTCATCACGAAGTACGGCACGGTCACGAGCAAGCGCTCCAAGAAGGCTGCAGCTCCCGCGGCGGCAGCTCCCGCGGCGGCAGCTCCCGCGGCGGCAGCTCCCGCGGCGGCAGCTCCCACTGCGGCGGCTTCCCCGACGACGGCTCCCGCTGCGAAGCCGAAGGCCGCAAAGGTGCAAACGAACACGAAAGTCACGCCCGAAGCCAAGTCCAAAGCCACGCCCGAAGCCAAACCCAAGAGGGTCAGGTCCAAATCGGCGAAGGCGCCCGCCGCCGCCGACGAGGCCACAGCGAAGGCCTAATCCGCTTTGCAACTCGTACCGGCGCTCGCAGCCCGGCTTGAGGCCATCGAAGCGCGTTACGAGCAGCTCCGTTCGAGCCTCACCGAGCTCGCCACGGGATCCGACCACGCCGAGATCGCGCGCGTCTCCAAGGAGCTGTCGTCGCTCGAGCGCGTGGTCAGCGCGCATGAAGAGCTGCGTCGACTCCAGGCAGAGCTCGACGCGGCCCAAACGATGGAGCGCGACCGCGACCCGGAGATCGCGGCGATGGCCCGGTCCGAGGTCCAAACGCTTCGCGCCAAGATCGAAGCGCAGTCCACCGCGTTGCGCTCGCTGCTCGTGCCGAAAGATCCCAACGACGACAAGAACATCTTCATCGAAGCGCGCGCGGGGACGGGCGGCGACGAAGCCGGCTTGTTCGCGGGCGACCTCGTCCGCATGTATCTGAAGTTCGCGGAACGCAACCGGCTCAAGACCGAGATCGTGAGCGCGGCGGAATCCGAAGCCGGCGGCTTCAAAGAGGCGGTCATCGCAGTGCGCGGCCGCGGCGCGTACCGGCTGTTCAAACACGAGAGCGGGGTGCATCGCGTGCAACGCGTCCCCGCCACGGAAGCCAGCGGGCGCATTCATACGTCGACCGCCACGGTCGCGGTGCTGCCCGAAGCCGATGCCGTCGAGATCGAAATCAATCCCGCCGATCTGCAGATCGACACGTACCGCGCGCAAGGCGCGGGCGGTCAGCACGTCAACAAGACCGAGTCGGCCGTGCGCATCACGCACAGGCCGTCGGGCGTCATCGTGGCCTGCCAAGAAGAACGCTCGCAGCTCCAGAACCGCGAGCGCGCCATGCAGCTGCTGCGCGCGCATCTCTACGAAAAGAAGTTGCGCGAGCAGGAAGAAGCAACCGCGTCCGCTCGGCGCTCCCAAGTCGGAACTGGCGATCGCAGCGAGAAGATCCGCACCTACAACTTCCCGCAAGACCGCGTCACCGACCACCGCATCGGGCTCTCCGCCGGCAACCTCAAGGCGGTTCTCGACGGCGGTCTCGGCGACATCGTCGAAGCGTTGCTGACGGATGAAGAGCGCAAGCGGCTCGCCGGCGATGCCGTCGCCTAACCGCATGACCATCGCAGGCGCGATCGAAGCTTGCCGGCGGCGCTTACGCGAAGTGTCCGATACGCCGTGGCTCGAGGCGCGCATCCTCGCGAGTCACGTCACCGGTTTAGATGCCTCCGCCGTCGTCGCGTATGGGGATAGCGCGCTTTCGACCGACCGCTGCAGGCGGCTGTTCTGGCTTGCGGCGCGGCGCGCCGCCGGCGAACCCGTCGCATACCTCGTCGGCTACAAGGAATTCTGCGGTCTGCGGATCGCGGTCGATCGGCGCGTCTTGGTGCCGCGGCCCGAAACGGAAGACCTCGTGATGGCCGTCGTGCGCGACTGGCGGGGCCGCGACGCCGAGATTCTCGAGCTCGGCACGGGCAGCGGTGCGATCGCCTGCGCCGTCGCGGCACAGCTGCAGCGGGCGCGCGTTCTGGCGACCGACGTCAGCCGCGGCGCGCTGGCGGTCGCCGAACGCAACGTCGAACAACACGCGTTCGGAGAACGCATTCAGACGACGCATGGCGACTTGTTCGACGCCGTGCCGAACGGCCGCACCTTCGACGTCGTGGTCGCGAACCTGCCGTACGTCGGCGAGGAGTCGGCCGGCCATCTCGCCGCCGGCGTGCGCGAGCAAGAGCCGCCGGCCGCATTGTTCGGAGGGCGCGATGGCCTCGACGTCTATCGGCGCATGCTCACCGCTGTCGGGTCATATCTGCGCCAGGCCGGCGCCATCTATATGGAATGCTCGCCGTTCAATGCAGCTGCGCTCGGGGCCGAAGCGCGAGCGCGTTTTGCCGATGCCGAGATCGAGACGCGAGCGGACGCCGCGGGCTTGCCGCGCATCGTCGTCGTGAAACCGCGAGCGTGACGCGTTGAAGGCGTGCGTCGTCGAGCGCCCAAAAATGGTGAGCATCGGCGATTGGGACGATCCGCAAACAGGCCCGAACGACGTGATCGTACGAGTCGCCTCGTGCGGCCTGTGCGGAACCGACCGCCACATCGTCGAGGGCAGCTACCCCGCGACCTACCCGAATGTGTTAGGGCATGAGATCTCCGGCGTCGTCGCCGAGCTCGGTAGCGCCGTCCGCGACCTCACGAGCGGAGATCGAGTGGCCATCGATCCGAATATCTCCGATGGCACGTGCGCGGCGTGCCGTCGCGGCGACGTGCATCTCTGCGAGCACCTGCAAGCCATCGGCGTGACCCGGCCCGGCGGCATGGCAGCGTTCGTCAGCGTGCCGGCGCCGCAAGCACATCGGATCCCGGAGTCGCTCAGTCTTGCGGCCGCGGCATTTGCCGAGCCGCTCTCGTGCATCGTGCACGGCCTCGAGCGCGTGCGCCTGCCGCTCGGCGGCCACGTCGTCGTGATTGGCGCCGGCAGCATCGGCCTCATGATGCTGCAAGCGTTGCGCTCGATCGGCGCGGGCAACGTCGTGGTCTCGGAACCATCCGCCGCCAAGCGCGCCATCGCCGAGGCTCTGGGCGCCGATGAAGTCTACGCCCCGCAGATGCTCGATCATGAAAGCCACGAGTCCGCCTATGATCTCGTCGTGGATTGCTCCGGGGTCGCCGATATGTTGCGCGATGACGTGCGGCTGGCGCGCCGGGGCGCAGACGTGCTGATGTTCGGCGTGCCGCCGCAAGGCAAGACGACGGTGACGGAGCCGTACGCGCTCTATCGTAAGGAATTGCGCATGATCGCCTCCAACATCAACCCGTTCACCATGGAGAAAGCGATCGCGCTACTGGCCGAGGGCGCGGTGAACGTCGATTCCATCGTCTCGACGGTCGTGACGCTCGACGACCTGCCCAGCTTGTTGAGGTCGCCGGCCGCACCGACCGAGGTGAAAGCGGCGCTGCGGTTTTCGTGACCTCCGGCGATCTCAGCACGCGCGCGAGCGCGTATTTCGAAGCCTTGCAGCGCGAGATCTGCGACGCCCTCGCGGCGCTCGACGGTCAGGCGGTGTTTCGCCGCGATCGCTGGCAGCGCGACGGCGGCGGCGGCGGCCTCAGCATGGTCGCTGCCGACGGCGCGGTCTTCGAAAAGGCCGGAGTCAACACGTCGGCGGTCTGGGGCCAGCTCGACGATCGCGCGTTACAAGCGCTTGGCGGATCGGATCGGAGCTTCTTCGCGACCGGCATCTCGCTCGTGCTGCATCCTCGCAGCCCCATGGTTCCGGCGATTCATGCGAACCTTCGGTATCTCGAGCGCGGAAGTTCGGCGTGGTTCGGAGGCGGCAGCGACTTGACGCCGATCTACCCGTATGCAGAAGATGCGCGCGATTTCCACCGCGCATGGAAGGCGACGTGCGACCGCCACGACCCGGCGTACTACCCGCGCTTCAAAGCCTGGTGCGACGAATATTTCTATCTGCCGCACCGGCGCGAGATGCGCGGCGTGGGCGGTATTTTCTTCGACGAATTGGGCGGCGAGCTCGAATCTCACTTTGCATACGTGCGCGACTGCGGCTCCACCATCGTGGACGCGTACCGCCCGATCGTAGAACGCCGCAGAGCCGAGCCGTACGCCGAGCGCGAGCGCGCCTTTCAATTATATAGGCGCGGCCGTTACGTCGAATTCAATCTCATCTACGACCGCGGCACGAGCTTCGGCCTCGCGACGGGCGGCCGGACGGAGTCGATTCTGATGTCCCTGCCCCCGCTGGCGCGCTGGGAGTACGACTGGCGTCCGCAGCCCGACAGCCGCGAGGAGCGGGCGCTGCAGTACTTTCAACCGCGGGACTGGATCGGAGACGCGACCTGATCCACGGCAGGAAGCAACCGCTGGCGGACTGAACCTCGAAGTACATGAATTGCGTCCGGACGGTCGACGGCGGCAGGCATGAGTAAGTATATTTTCTTCACCGGCGGCGTTGCCAGTTCACTCGGAAAGGGCATCGCCGCTTCTTCGTTGGGGCGTCTGCTCAAGAGCCGCGGCATCGCGGTCAGCATCCAAAAGCTCGATCCGTACATCAACGTCGACGCCGGCACTATGAACCCGTACCAGCACGGCGAGGTCTTCGTCACCGAGGACGGCGCCGAAACCGACTTGGATCTCGGCCACTACGAACGCTTCATCGACGAGAACCTCACGCGCCTGCATAACGTGACGACCGGGCAGATCTACGGGGCCGTCATCGAAAAGGAACGCCGCGGGGACTACCTCGGGGCCACGGTCCAGGTGATTCCGCATATCACCAACGAGATCAAGGATCGCATCAAGCGCGTGGTCGCGGCAAGTTCGGCCGAAGTCTGCATCATCGAAGTGGGCGGCACCGTCGGCGACATCGAATCGCTGCCGTTCCTCGAGGCGATTCGTCAATTCAAGCAAGACGTCGGCGACGAGAACGTCATGTACATCCACCTGACCCTCGTGCCGCATCTCGGCGCTGCCGACGAGCTGAAGACGAAGCCGACTCAGCACTCGGTCCGCGAGCTGCGCGCCATCGGGATCTCGCCGGATGCGATCGTCTGCCGCACCGAATATCCACTCACGCCGGAAATCAAAGAGAAGATCGCGCTGTTCTGCGACGTCAAGCCGAACGCCGTCGTGCAGGCGCGCGACGCGCAGAGCATCTACCAAGTGCCGCTCAATCTGGAGGCCGAAGGCCTCGCCGAACTGGCTTGCGAGAAGCTGCGCCTCGGCGAGCGGCGCTTGGATCTCGAGGACTGGCGTGCGATCGTGCGGCGCATCCAGCGCCCGAAAGAAACGATCAAGGTCGCGCTCGTCGGCAAGTACGTCGAGCTCAAAGACGCGTATATCTCCATCAACGAGGCGCTCTACCACGCTGGCATCGCGCACAACGTCGCGGTCGAAGTCGTGCGCGTCGACTCGGAGACGCTCGAGGAGAAGGGCATCGACGCGCTTGCCGGCGCGAGCGGAATCCTCGTGGCTCCGGGCTTCGGCGCTCGCGGCATCAAAGGCAAGCTGCTCGCCATCCGGCACGCGCGCGAAGACGGGGTGCCGTTCTTGGGCATCTGCTACGGTATGCAGCTGGCGTGCGTGGAGTTCGCGCGCAACGTCTGCGGCTTCGACCACGCGCACACGCGCGAGGTCGAGCCGGAGACCCCGCACCCGGTCATCGACTTCATGGAGAATCAGCGCAATCTGCAGTCCATGGGCGGCACGATGCGGCTTGGCTCGTATCCGTGCTCGCTCGTTCCGGGGACGCTCGCCGCCACGACGTACGGCGCCGACGAGGTCACCGAACGCCATCGGCATCGGTTCGAGTTCAACAATAAATATCGCGAGCCGTTCGAAAAGCATGGCATGTCTTTTTCCGGATTTTACAAGGCGGCAGACCTCGTCGAGATCATCGAGCTGCCGTCGCATCCCTGGTTTCTCGGCACGCAAGCGCACCCCGAGTATAAGTCCCGGCCGACCCGGCCCGCGCCGCTCTATGCCGGATTCATCGCGGCGGGCATCGAGTACGCGCACGCGCACGCTGCGGCGCCAGCACAGGCGCCCATTTCTCTCTCGCGCATCGGCGCGTAGGCCGCGCGTCGGGCGTCGCGCGAACCGCGCCATGCGCAGCGCCGACATCACCTTCGTCATCCTCACGCGCGATGAAGCCGCTGACATCGGCGACAGCATCGCGTCGCTGCCCGCCGGCTCGAAGATCCTTGTCTACGATGCCGAGTCGAGCGACGCGACGCGCGCGATCGCGGCCGAGCGCGGCGCGCAGGTCGTGGTGGCGCCGTGGAGCGGGTTCGTGGAGGCGCGTCTGTCCGCCGCGCGGCTGGTCGAGACGACGTGGACCTTCATGCTCGATGCCGACGAACGCCTGAGCCGGGCGCTCGTCGATGAGCTGCTCGCCATCGACGAAGCAGACGACGTCAGCGGTTATTCGATGCCGCGCCGCAACGTGGTGTGCGGGCGCTGGATCCGAGGGGCAGGTTGGTGGCCCGATCGTCTCGTGCGGCTGTTCCGCAGCGGGCGAGCGCGACTCGAATCGCGCGCCGGCGGGCTGCACGAACGCTGGCGGTGCGACGGGAGGACTCAGACGCTGCGTGCGCCGATCGTGCACCTCTCATATCCGACGCTGGCCGAATATCGCCGCAAGTTTGCCGCGTATACCGGCATCGAAGCAGGCGGGCGGCGCAGCTCGCTCGCTCGCGTCGCAGGCGCTTGGCTGCTGTTCCCGATCCGGGCCGCGTGGCTGTATGGGGCGCGCGGCGGAATCCTCGACGGCTGGCAGGGCGCCTATGTCAGCGCGGCGAGCGCGGCGTATCCAGCGGTGGTGGAAACGAAAGCATGGCGACGGTCTCACTCGACGCGCGGCTGACTCGCCAGATGTCGGTCGGCATGAAAACCTATGTGCGTGAACTCGTGGCGCGGCTGCCGCGGGCGGCCCCGGACTTGACGTTCGTCGTCGTCACGAACGACGACGCCGTCGCGGCGAGCGCGGCTGGCGGCTGCACGGTGCTTCGCTTGGGCGAGCGAGCCGCGGCGAACGTCTCCTGGGGCGAGCAGACGCGGCTTCCGCGGCTCATGCGACAGGCCGACTTCGCCCACTATCTGTCCGTGTATGCTCCGCGTTGGTCGCCGCTCCCGTACGCCTACACCATCCACGACCTTATCCACCGGCGCTATCCCGGCTATTTCTCCTGGAAGATCCCGCCCTACTACGCTCTCGTCGCCGGACCGGTCGCGCGCGGGGCTCGCGTGGTGATCACCGACGCACGTTCGACGAGCGACGATCTTCGAAGCTACCTTCGCGTGGCTGCGGATCGCGTCCAGGTCATTCCGCTCGGCGTGTCCGAAGCGTTCGCGCTCGACGATGCGGACCGCGCGAGCCGCGCCGGCGCGGCGCGCGCCGCGTTCGGGATCGAGCGGCCCTTCATCTTGTATGCCGGCAATCATCGGCCGCACAAGAACCTGGAGACGCTCGCCGCCGCCTGGTCTGCGCTCGCCGAGCCCTGCGACCTCGTCGTCACCGAAGACGGACCGTTGTCATTCGCCTTGGATAGGTTCGTCAAATCGAATGGGAGAATCGTGCTCACCGGTCACATCGGAGTCGACCAGCTCGTCGATCTCTATGCGGCGTGCGCGGCGACGGCGCAACCGTCCCTGTACGAAGGTTTTGGCCTCTCGGTGCTCGAGGCGATGAGCGCGGGCGCGCCGGTCGTCGTCGCGCAGACTTCGGCGCTTTTGGAAGTGGCGGACGATGCGGCCCTTTCGTTTCCAGCGACCGACGCGGGTGCTCTGCGAGCGTGCCTGACGAGAATGCTCGGCGACACTACACTGGCGAACGACTTGCGCGCTCGTGGGCGCGCGCGCGCCGCGCGCTATTCGTGGGACCGGACCGCGAAACTGACGGCGCAGGTCTATCGAGCGTGCGTAGGCCCATGAAGCTTCCCTTCTCGCGTCTGGCTGCCGCGGCGCTGTGCATCGCGAGCGGTTTGCTCGCGCTCGGCGCGGATGGAGCGAGCACGCCGGCGGTTGCGGTCTACGTCGACGAGTCCAAGCTGCCCGACTCATCCGTCGCGCAAATCGACCAACGCACGTACATCTCCTTGCGCGCGGTCGGCGAGGCGCTCAGCGCCTACGTTTCCTACAGCAAGGCGAAACATCAAGTCACCGTCACGACGCTGCTGCGCCAATCGGTGCTGCGCCTCGATGATCCGGCGTCCGGCGTGCGCATCGTCAAAGGCCGCATCATGATTCCGCTTCGGATCCTCGGCGATGCTCTCGGCTTGCGCTCGTCCTACGACGCCAAGCAGCACGTCGTACACGTGTCAACCGCTGCGCTGGAGCGGCCGGCGGGCGGCGTGCCGACGGCGCCGCCGATCTCGAAGGCGAACACCATCGACGGAACCGTCACCGAAGTGGACGCACAGGCCGAACCGCCGCAAGTCCGTCTTCAAGCCGGCGGGCTCTACTACACGATCACGATCCCAGCGGGAACGGCCATTCAATTCCGCGATACGCGCGGCGCGACCGCCGGCACCGGCGCGATCGCGCAGGTGAAACCTGGCGACGCGCTGATCGTCACCATGGACGCAGCGGGCCACCTCGCGGCCGTGGCCGACATTTTCGCCGGCACGAGCGGAACCATCGCCGCGATCTCCGCGCAAAACCTCGTGTTGACCAATGGCAAGGTGGTCATCGCCGACGGCTCGGCCACCACCGTCGAGCTCGATGGCCAGCCGGCCCATCTCGCCGACTTGCGGGCGGGCGATCTCGTCACGGTCCGATCGAATCCGCGAACCGGCAAAGTGCGCGAGATCGTGGCGCTGACGCCGGGCGGATTGACCGCGTCGGCCGGCACGAACGCGGGCTCTGCTTCCGGCACCGCGGCGCTGAAGATCGATCGCATCGGCGACAACGCGCAGAGCGCGATGCGCGCGGGCCAGACGCTCACGGTGACGGCCGATGGAACGCCCGGCGCCCAAGCGACGTTTGACCTCAGCAACATCTTCGTCGACAATCCGATGCGAGAGACGAATCCCGGACACTACCAAGGCGAGTTCGAGGTACAGGTGGGCGCGAATCTCATCGATGCTCCGATCCTCGTGCGTCTGCGGCACGGCACGCAGAGCGCCGTCGCGGCCGGACCCGACCCGCTCACGCTCATCACGCAAGGGCCGCAAGTGAAGGATCTTGCACCGGCACAGGGCGCGCGCGTGAACACGCCGCGGCCGAGCATCTACGTCACGTTCGTCACGCTGGGCGGCAAGGGCATGCAAACCGATAGTCTGCGGCTCATCGTCGACGGCAAGGACGTGAGCGACCAAGCGACGAGAACCGCGGCGTTCATCTCGTTTTATCCATCGGGCGACCTACCAGCCGGCGTCACCTCGATCGAGGTGAAAGGCGCCGACATCGCCGGCAACCCAGTCGACTATAGCTGGTCGTTCACCATCGCCAGCCAGTGAGGATGTCAGCGTGACTGAAGACTGCGTGTTCTGCGACATCGTCGGCGGAAATTTCGGAACGCAGTTCGTGTACGAAGCCGATGACATCGTGGCGTTCAACGATCTGCGCCCCATCGCGCCGGTTCACATCCTCGTCGTTCCCCGGCAGCATTACGCGTCGCTCGACGACGCCGCAGCGGCCGCGGATGGTGGGGCGCTGCTCGGCCGGCTCATGCGAGTCGCCGCGAGTCTCGGCGAGACCCATGCGAGTTCGGATGGCGGCTACCGCGTCGTGGTCAACACCGGCCCGTCAGCCGGACAAACGGTCTTTCACGTGCATCTGCACGTGCTGTCCGGCCGTCATTTCGCATGGCCACCCGGCTGATTCGCGCTGGACTTGACGCCCACACTGCTCAACGGGTAGGCTCTTCTCAAGGGTTGAACCCACGGGGAGACACTGTCGTGCATTTCTTGGGTCGGCCGATTCTGATTTTGTTCGCAGTCGTCTGGTTTACGGTTGCGTCAATCCCGCACGCTGCGCGCGCGGCCTCCCACGATCCGCCAGCCGGCATTCGGCCAACGACTGCCACGTTGCAAGACATCCTCGCGCGCCACTCGACGGCTGTCGGCACTCCGTCGAACTCCATCCGCTCGCGCGTGGAAACCGACTCGATCAGCGCATTTGGCAGCACCGGCACCGCGCAATACGTCCGCGTGGGCAGCGACTTCCGACTGTCCGAAACGCTTGGCCCGCTCAGCGACGCGGAGGGCGCGCGAAACGGCAGACACTGGGTGCAGACCGAAAACGGATTGACCATCATCATGCAAGGCGTTCATGGCTCGGAGCAGTACATCGACCGTTCGCCCGACGACTCTTTGAAAAACCCGTCAAACCACGCCAAGCTCTTGGGCGAGCTCGGTTCGCCTGAGGACGCCTATGTCATCGAACTCAAACCGAACGGCGGGTCGCCGTGGTACGTGTTCGTCGACGCAAAGACATTCCTGATCGATCGCCAGGAGTTTGGCTCTGGAACCGACAGATCGGCGGTCACGTACTCCGATGAGCGAACGACGAACGGCCTCACCGAGCCGTGGCACGGCCACCTGGACGCGCCATACAAGGGGAACGATCTCGACTGGCAGGTCACGTCGCTACGCTACGGCGGCGAGGTACCCGCCACGGATCTCGATATCCCGCCAGACCGCAGGCATCTACTGGAATTCCCAGCCGGCAAGGCCACGACGCTGATCCCGGTCCGCATCCTCGACGGCGCGATTGTCGTGCGCGTCCAAATCGCCGGCCGCGGAGTGGATTTACAAGTCGACTCGGGAGCGAGTGGGATCTTTTTGGATCGCGGTCTGGTCGACGCGCTCCACCTGCAAACGTTTGGCGATTCGACGCCGGACAAGTCGGGTCGCTACGCGCCGGCTCACGCAGTGCTGCCCGACATGCAGATCGGCGACTTGCACATGCGCAACCTGATCGTCAATAGTCTGCCGTGGTATTACGAGCCGAGCGACGATACCCAGGTGGAGGGGCTGATCGGTTATGACTTCCTCGCGTCCGGCTTCGTCAAGCTCGACTATCTCAATCAAACCCTGACCGTTTCGGATTGGAACGACGTCGCGCTTCCCGCGGGCCAGTCCTTTATCGTGCCGGCGGCGCTCGACGATCGCGTTCCGACTGCGGGAGCGCGCGTCGGTTCAGATGTCGGCGATCATTTCGTCGTGGATACTGGCGACTCGTTCGGGATCTTTATCTTCCGACGATTCGCCGACGCGCATCCGGAGGACGTCTCCGATTCTGGCGCGGGCAAGCAATTGCGCTACGTCTTGCCGTTCGTGTCTGCGCTCGGCGTCGGCGGGGAAATCAACGTCACGCCCACCCAGGTACGAGCGTTCCATTTCGGCGGCGTTGGATTCGATAATTTTGTGCTCTTCGTCGCGGATCGAAGCGACGCGTTCGGAATGAGCGATGACGACGGGCTCGTCGGCTGGGGCTTTCTCGAGTTCTTCGACGTCTACTTCGACTACCACAACTACCGCATCGTCCTGCAGCCGAACAAACTTCTGCTGCGGGTTACGAAGCAGATCTAAGCGACCGTTAGCGGGGCGCGCTCGGCAGTCGGGGATAGCCGCAGGTCAGATGGACATGCAAGACGCTGACCGCGCTTTTGCCTTTGCTCGGATCCGGTACCGCCTGGAACTCGTCCACCAAACACAAGCCGAACTGCGCGGCTGACGCCTGCTTCCCGGCGTCGTCCAAGGTCGCCACGACGATCGAGCGCCGCGCCGGCGCCGGGTCCACCGCTTGTCCGCCGCGCGCCTTCACCCAGTCCGCGGCCCAACTGGTAAAGCCCGCGTCATACGATTCGCCGCCGTCGAGCGAAATCGACTGGGATCCGGTGCCGTAGCGAGCGGAGTACTCGCGAAAGCCGGCGATGTCGCTCGAGTCGAAACGCAGCCGATATTCGAAGGCTTTGTACGGGTCGGCCGGCGCCGCCGCGCCCGGAAGCTGAGGCCAGCCAAGCATGGCCGCCGCGAGCAAAAAGGCGCTCCCGACGAGCAAAATGGGCCTGCCGCGACGCTGCATCCCAGCGTTTTCGGGACGCTCGCAACGCCTCCCTCGGCTCCCTGGCAAGGGCGGTTTTGGCCCCTCGCCGAACCCCGCTGCAACCACAATGTGCGGGCTTTGGCCCGCACGTCGTGTCTGGGCGGACAAAAAATCGGGAGGGGGTGTCCCAAAGCATGGAAACGAGAGTCGGGCCGAACGAGTCGATCGACAGCGCCCTGCGCCGTTTCAAGAAGATGTGCCAAAAATCGGGCGTCCTCGCCGAAGCCCGGAGGCACGAGCACTTCGAGAAGCCGAGCGTGCGACGCAAGAAGAAATCTGCCGCCGCGCGCAAGCGCCGGTCGTAGCAAAAAAAGCGGGGGCGACGCGACGTCGCCCCTAATTCATTCTTCGAGGAGCAGTTTTCACGAATATCGCCGATCGCCTCAACGCCGATCTGAAGTCGGCGATGAAAGCTCGCGACGCCGAGCGCGTCGCGACGCTGCGCATGGCCCTTTCCGCGATGAACTACCGGCGCATCGAGCGCAGCGGTTCGCTGACCGACGCTGAAATGCTCGACGTGCTGCGCAAACAGGTCCGCCAGCGCGACGATTCGATCCAAGCCTATCGAGACGCGAGTCGTGCGGATCTTGCCGACAAGGAAGCGCGCGAACGCGCCATCCTTCAAGCGTACTTGCCCGCCGAGATGAGCGGCGACGAGTTGCGGGCGGCGGTGGATGAGCTGCTCAAGCAGGTCGCGGCGCACGCGAAGATGGGCGACGCGATGAAGCTGGTCGTGCCCGCGCTCAAAGACCGCGCCAGCTCCAAAGCCATCGCCGACGCGGTCAAGGCCGCGCTCCAGGCACGCGCCGCCACATGATGAAGATCGTCCGCGTCCTCGTCGCCGCCGCGCTCGCCGGCATCGGCTTCATGGGTTTCGCGGCCCGCGCCGAATCGACCAGCCCGCTCGTCGTGGCCATCGATATCGACGGCACGATCAACACGGGGATGGCGCATCGCGTCCAGCGCGCCGTCGACGAAGCGCGCAAGAGCGGTGCGAGCGCGCTGCTCGTCGTGCTGAAGACCAACGGCGGCGTCGTGGACGACGCCAACGACATCCGCGACGCGCTCGGCCAAGCCGGCATACCCACTATCGCCTACGTGGCCGAACGAGCCTGGTCGGCGGGGGCGCTCATCTCGCTGGCGTGCGACAAGATCTACATGGCGCCGGGGTCGAGCATCGGCGCAGCCGAGCCGATTCCGTCGACCGCGAAAACCATATCCGCGCTGCGCGCCGAGTTCGAGTCGCTTGCCGAAGCGCATCATCGAAACCCGCAGATCGCGGCGGCGATGACCGATCCGTCGGTCGTGATCCCCGGACTGAAGGAGAAGGGTCAGATTCTCTCGCTGTCGCCGGACGCCGCGCTGAAATATCATTTCATCGACGGCGTCGCGTCGAGCGACCTCGCCGCGCTTGCCTCGGCCGGATTCCCGCACCCACGGCTCACGATTTCGGAGCCGACGCTCGGAGAGCGCATCGCGCAATTCGTCACCGAGCCCGTGGTTTCGGGATTGCTGTTGACGATCGGATTCCTCGGCTTGCTGATCGAGCTGCAGACGGCGCACCTCATCGCCGGAATCATCGGCGTGCTGGCGCTGGCGCTCTTCTTCGGCGCGCACATCATCGCCGGCGCGTCCACCTGGCTCATCCTCGTCCTCTTCGCGCTCGGCGTCTTGGGCGTGCTGTTCGAATTGCACGTGCTGCCCGGACACGGCATCTCGGGGCTGCTCGGCGCCCTGCTCATCATCATCAGCATCGTGGTCGCGTTCGGCAGCCTTTGGTATGTCGGCATCGCGGCGACGGCGATCGCGATCTTCGTCGCGCTGGCGATCTTCTTCGGACTGCTGCGCTGGTTGCCGGAGAGCGCGTTCGGCAGACGGCTCGCATTCGCGACGGCGCAGTCCACTGCCGAGGGCTATGTGACCGCGACTTCGGTCGATCATCTCAAAGGCCGCGAAGGCGTGGCGGAATCGCTGCTGCGGCCCGCCGGCGTCGCGACGATCGACGGCGTCCGCTTTCAAGTGCAGTCGGCCGGCGACTTCATCCCGCCTCAGACCCGCATCCGCGTGCTGCGCGTCGAAGGCGCTACCATCTTCGTCACCCGCGCTTAGGAGAATCGCTTCAATGTCAACCGGCTTCGGCTTGATCGCGATCATCGCCGTCATCGCGATCATCGCATTTTTCGTCTTCTTGCACTACGTGCCCATTCCGCTCTGGATCCGCGCACGCGCCGCGGGCGTGCGCATGGGCATCTTCAGCTTGTTCCGCATGCGGCTCATCGGCATCCCGCCGGCGGTGATCGTAGATGCGCTTATCATGGGCAATAAGGCCGGGCTGAACATCACCGACGCGCAGCTGCAGGCGCAGTACCTCGCGGGCGGCCACATCGACGTCGTCGTGCTGTCGCTGATCGCGGCGCAGCGCGCGCAGATCCCGATGGAATGGCAACGGGCGTGCGCGGTCGATCTCGCCGGCCGCAACCCGCTCGAAGCCGTGCAGACGTCCGTCAACCCCAAAGTCATCGAAACGCCGATCTTTCAAGGCGTCGCAAAAGACGGCATTCAGCTCAACGTCAAGGCTCGCGTCACCGTGCGCACCAACGTCGACCGCTACGTCGGCGGCGCGGGCGAACAAACCATCATCGCGCGCGTCGGCGAAGGCGTGGTGGCGGCGATCGGGGGAAGCGCCGACTATAAGGAAGTGCTGGAGAACCCGGACCACATCAGCAAGACCGTGCTCAACAAGGGGTTGGACGCAGGCACGGCGTTTGAGATCGTCTCGATCGACATCGCGGACGTCGACGTGGGCCGCAACGTGGGCGCCGACCTGCAGACCGCGCAGGCGGAGGCCGATCGCCGCGTGGCGCAAGCAAAAGCGGCGGAACGTCAGTACGCGGCCCTCGCGCAAGAACAGGAGATGAAGGCGCAGACGCAAGCCATGCGTGCCAAGGTCGTCGAGGCCGAAGCGCTCGTGCCGACCGCGATCGCGGACGCGTTCCGAAGCGGCAACCTGGGCATCATGGACTACTACCGGATGCGCAACATCCTGGCGGACACGGGCATGCGGGAAGGCATCGCACAGTCCACCGGCGGTCAGCCGAGCGGCGGAATGGCGCCGCCTGGGCCGGCGACGCCGCCGCCTTCGTCGGGCACGTAGAGGATGACGTTCGCGCTCGTCGCAAACGCCGCGCTCGATCCGGTAGCCGTCGGCTATCTGCTGATCATCCTCGTGGTCTGGTTCGGCTCGATCATCCGTGCCGCTCGCAACGCGCGCCGCGCGCGCCTGGCGACGCAGCCGGCACGGCCGTCAACTGCAGCGCCGGCGCGGACGACGGCCGCCGTGACGCCGTCCCCCTTCGCGTCCTCGCCGGCCACCGCGACCGTCACGGTCCGGCCTGCGCGCTACACGATGAGGCCGGCGGCGTCGGCCGCCGCGCAGGCGCGAGCGCTGCAATCCGCGCCTTCCGCCAGGCTAGCGTCGACGCCGCAGCCGCCGGCGAGCCCGATGCCTTCGATCTCGGACGTATCCTCGGACGCGACGGCCGGCATCAGCGGGGCGGCCGGGCTGCCGTCCGCGCAGCTCGCGGATGCAACCGCGGCGTTCGGCACCCCGACGAGCCTCGAACCAGCGTCGGCAGCCTCAGCTCGAGGATGGTTGACGGCGTTGTTCGCGTCACCGCACGGAGTCGCGTTGGGAGTGGTCGCGGGCGCGATCATCGGCCCGTGCGCGGCAGCCCGCCCCTTCGACTACGAACCCGCCGGCTGGTAATCGTCTTCCGTTGGGTCGCGCGCATGCGGAATCTCGAGTGGACCTGCGCGGGCTGCGCGATCGCCTGCGGCTGCTCGGCGAACTGGACGCCAACCTCACCGAGATCGAGCGCGTCGCCGGCGTGCGCGTGCACGTCCGAGACGACGCCGTCGTGGTGAGCGGCGAACCGTCGGATGTGCGCGTCGCTCGCGCGGCGCTCGAACGGCTCGTCGGCGCCGCGAAATCGGGAGCGCATATCAATCCGGCCGACATCGATCTCGCCGTGGAATCGGAACGACGCGGCACGACGGCGGGAGCGGTCGCCTTCGACGACGCGTGGACCCTGGCGACGAACAAACGCGGTCGGCCGATCCGGCCGCGCAGCGACGGACAGCGAACCTTCGTCGATGTCATCGCGCGACATGCGCTGACCTTGTGCACCGGCCCGGCCGGCACCGGCAAGACGTTCCTCGCGGTCGTGATGGCGGTGGGCGCGCTGCGCTCGGACCGGGTCGAGCGCATCATCTTGTCACGGCCGGCGGTGGAGGCCGGCGAGAAGCTCGGCTTCCTCCCCGGCCCGCTGGAAGAGAAAGTGGACCCGTACCTGCGGCCGTTGTTCGACGCGCTCGGCGACCTCATGGATCCGCCGGCGATCGAGCGCGCCATCCAGCGCCGCGAGATCGAGATTGCGCCGCTCGCATACATGCGCGGCCGGACGTTGTCCGACGCATTCGTCGTGCTCGATGAAGCGCAGAACACCAGCATCGAACAGATGAAGATGTTTCTCACGCGCATCGGCGCCAACTCGCGCATGGTGGCATGCGGAGACGTGACGCAGATCGACTTGCCTGAGGGCGTGGAGTCAGGGCTCGTGCACGCCGCACGGACGTTCGCCGGCGTCGACGAGATCGGCGTCGTCGCGCTCGGCTCCGACGACGTCGTTCGCCATCCGCTCATCCGCCGCATCATCGAGGCCTATGCCAACGCGCGGCGCTAAGGGCCCGCGCGTCGACGTCGTGTCGCCGCGGCGACGAGGCGTGCGGAGCGCCTCGCTCAAACGCGCTGCGCGGTTCACCCTCGCCAAAGCCGGCCCCGACGTGCACGGGGACGTCGCGGTGCTGCTCACGGATGATGCGACGATTCGACGGCTCAACCGGCGCTACCGCGACGTGGACCGCCCGACGGACGTGCTCGCGTTTGAACTCGGCGACGGCCGGCGCCCGGCGGAGCCGTTCGGCGACGTCGTGATTTCCATCGAGACCGCGGCGCGACAAGCGCGCGAGTATGGGGCGACGCTCGAACAGGAGGTGCTGCGCCTCCTGGTCCACGGCACGCTGCATCTGTGCGGCCACGATCACCGGAACGCGCGCGGCGCGGCGCGCATGCACGGGCTCGCGCGTGCGATCCTTCGGCACCTCGCCCGCGATGGCTGATCGCACCTTTTCCGGCGCCGTCAAGGATGCGCTCGGCGGCATCGTCCAGTCGCTGCGCAACGAGCGCAACCTGCAGACCCAGGTCGCGCTCGGCGCGATCGCCATCGCGGTGGCAGCGGTCTTGCATTTCCGCCCGATCCAGTGGGCGGTTCTCGCGCTGGCGATCGGCGTGGTCTTGGGCGCCGAGCTCACGAATACGGCGCTCGAACACCTCGTTGATCTCGTGCAGCCGGAGCAGCACGAACTGGCCCGCGCGGTCAAGCATGCGGCTGCCGCTGCCGTTTTGGTCGCAGCGCTTGCGGCACTTGCCGCCGGCGTCTGGCTGTACGGATCGGCATTCTACGGTTGGTAGCGGGACGCATGCTCCGCGCTGCGGAGTGGAGGACGGGTGCGAACCGGCGAACGTACAGCGAGAGGGAGTTGCTTCCCGCCATTGGACGACGCATCAACTCGTAGGCGGGCCGCGCGTGCGGCCCGCGTAGCGTTTATGCCGGCATGACGGCAACCAATCTCGCAGCGCTCGCCGCCGTCTGCGCGCTGGTCGTGACGGCAAGCGTCTTCGCCGCGTCCGAGGCGGCGCTGCTCGCGCTTTCCCGCCTCAAGCTCGCGCAGACCGACGACCCCCACATCTCGGCCCGGCTTACCAAGCTCTACGAACAACGCAACGACTATCTGACGACGACCCTCGTCGGCAACACGATCGTGCTGCTCGCCGCGGACTCGCTCGCCACCTGGCTCGCGATCCAATTCGCGCTCTGGCGGCCGGTCCTCGTCGCGACGATCGTGATGACGGTCGTCCTGCTGGTCTTCGGCGAAGTGGTGCCGAAGATGATCGTGGTCCAAAACGCGACGCGCTGGGCCGTGCGTCTGCTGCCCTTCCTCAATTTCGTTCGCGTGCTGTTGCGTCCCGTGACATGGTCTCTCGTCCACTTCACGAATTGGTTCATACGGCTGTTCGGTGGAGTCCCGCGGCCCGCCGGCCCGTACGTCAGCGAAGATGAGATCCGAGCGCTGGTCACCGCAGGCGAAAAACAAGGCGTGCTCGAGGAGGAGGAGACGGAGATGATCCACTCCATCTTCGAGCTCGGCGACACGCCCGTGCGTGAGATCATGACGCCGCGAACCGACATGGTGTGCGCCGGCGTCGAAGACCCCGTCGGGACGGCGGTCGACCTCGTCATCCGCGAGGGCTACTCGAAGCTGCCGGTCTACGAAGAGAACATCGATCATATCGTGGGGGTCGTCCACGATCGCGAACTGCTGATCGCGGTCTCGCGCGGCGAGCTGCGCAAGCCCTTGCGCAGTCTGGCGCGCCCCATCAAGGCCATTCCCGAGAACAAGAAAGTCGACGAGTTGCTGCGCGAAATGCAGGCGGAAAAGGTGTCCGTGGCGATCGTCGTCGACGAGTACGGCGGCACGGCGGGCCTCGTCACGATGGAAGATATCCTCGAAGAGATCGTCGGCGAGATCATGGACGAGTCCGACGCCGAACTGCAGGAGCATCCCCCTGAAATCAAGCGGTTGCCGGACGGCGACGTCATCGTGGACGCCCGCATGAGCATCGACGACGTCAATGAACAGTTGGGCCTGCATCTGCCCACGGAAGATTTTGAGAGCATAGGCGGCTATACGTTCGGTCAGTTCGGTCGCGTCCCGCTGGCGGGCGAACACATTACGATCAACGGCGGACTTATCCTCGTCGTGGAAAAAGCGGCGGGCAGAAGGTTGGTTTCGGTTCGCATCAAGAAGGTCACGCGCGACGGCTCTAACGGCACCGGCGCCGATCGAAGCGGCGATAGTGATTCGGCGACCGCTTCCACGTCTGCGTCGGACCGCGCGGAGCGCTGATCGTGCGATCCCACGCGTTGTCAGGAGAGCAGCACGTGCCGAAAATCGACGAGCGCCAAATCGAAGCTCTCGTGAGCAAGGCGTGGGAAAGCCGCATGTACGCGTACGCGCCGTATTCGCAGTTTCGCGTCGGTGCAGCGGTGCTCACTGCGGACGGCCGCGTGTTCACGGGCGCGAATGTCGAGAACGCGTCGTACGGCTTGTCGATGTGCGCCGAGCGCGTCGCGATCGGATCGGCGGCAGCGGCGGGCGCGCGCTCCTTCGTGGCGATCGCCGTCGCGGGCGAAGGCGAGCGAGGCATCGTGCCGTGTGGCGCTTGCCGGCAAGTGATGGCGGAGTTCTCGCAGCACGCGGCAGTCGTACGCTGTCTGCCGGATGGGACGCACACCGTCTCCAGCGTGCGCGAGCTGCTGCCCGACGCGTTCACCGGCCGAATGCTCGCCGATGGAGATCCGCGCAACAAACTGGAATTTGCGCTTCCCTAACATTTGAGATCCTTCACCGTCGAAGCATTCGTGCTTCGCTTGCGTCCGCTGGGTGAGGCGGACCGCATCGTGCATCTCTTCAGCCGCGAGCGCGGCAAGCTGCACGCCGTCGCAAAAGGCGCCCGCAAACCCACCAGCAAGTTCGGCGCGCGCTTGGATTTTTTCAGCCGTTCGCGATTGACGCTGCACCCGGGACGATCGCTCGCCATCGTGACGTCGGCGCAGACGATCGCCGGCGCGTGGGAACGACTCGTCGATCCTCACGCGTATGCGTTTTGTTCGTATGCCGCCGAAGTCGTCGACGGGCTGTGCGAACCGGATCTGCCCGTTCCCGAATTGTTCGACGTGCTCTGCGACGTGCAGCAGGCGATCGCCGCCGGCGCTGCTCCCGAGTCGCTCGCGCCGCTTTTCGACATGCGCGCGCTCGCGGCGCTCGGCTGGAGTCCCGAACTCGATGCTTGCGCGCGCTGCGGCTCGACGCTCGGCCGGCGGCCGCTCTCGGGTGGCCGGGCGCGCTTGTCGCCGGACGCCGGCGGCCTGGTCTGCGCGAACTGCTACGAGGGCGAGCTCGCTCAACAAACGCGCGCGGGCTTGGTCAATCTGACCGCTCGGGAATTGTCGCAGCTGCGCGCGCTTCGCGCGGCTTCGTTTGCCGATGTTGCCGCTCGCGAGGTCGACCCCAAACTGCTGCGCTCGCTGACGCACGCCACGCACGCCTTCGTCGAATTTCATTTGGGGCGAGCCGCGCGGGCTTTGTCGTCCGAGGGCAGCCGACGCACCCGGCGCCCCCGCGTGGCGGCCGCGCGATGAGCGGCGCCGTGCTGGCGATCGACGTCGGCTCGAAGCGCATCGGCGTCGCGATCAGCGAAGATCCACAACTACCGGCGATGCCGCTGGCGACCATCCAGCATGCGTCGCGCTCCGATGACGTCCGAAGAATCGTCGCGCTTGCGTCCGAACGGCGCGCGCGGGTCATCGTGGTCGGATATCCGCTGCGCCTGGACGGCACGCGCGGAATCGCCGTCGAAACGATCGACCGCTTCATCCACGCGCTGCGCGCCGCGTTCGACGGCGAGGTCGTGCCCGTGGATGAGCGGATGACGACCGGCGCCGCGTCCAAGCGGCTGCAGCAGCTCGGTCTCAGCGGCAGCCGACGGCGCGCGCTGATCGATCAGCTGGCCGCCGTGGAGATTCTGGAGAGCTACCGGGCGGCGCGAACCCTCCAACGAGATCTCAACGACGCCAGATGATCCGAGCGATCCGGGCCGTCGCGATCGCGGTCGCGCTCGTCGTGGTCGTTGCGGCATGCGCCGGTGCCTGGCTCGTCTATGGCGACCGCTCGTTGCCCGCCGAAGCGAGCGACGTCATCGTCGCCAAGGGAAGCGGCATTGCCGCGATCTCGGCACAGCTCGGGCAGGCGGGAATCGTGAGGTCGGCGACGCTCTTCCGGCTCTACCTGCGCGCAGCGCGACCGGCCATCAGCGTCGAAGCGGCCGAGTACTCATTCGCGCCGCACGAGACGATGCGTGACGTGGCTTCGACGCTCGCGGCAGGCGGCAGGCCAGTGGTCGTATGGGTGACGATTCCAGAGGGATTCACCGCGCGCCAGATCGCCCAGCGCCTGGCCGAGCGTGGGCTCTTTCCTGCGGCGGATTTTTTGCGCGTCGCCTACGGCACGAGCATCGAGATCGGTGGCGCGCGGACGAAGAACCTCGAGGGTTACCTCTTTCCCGACACCTATGCCGTGCCGCGCGACGCGGCGCCCGAGGCGGTGGCGGCGATCATGAGCGCGCAATTCCAGAAAGAACTGCCGCGCGATTTTCGGTCGGCGGCAAAACGCCAGCGCATGAGCGTTCCGCAGATCATCACCGTCGCTTCCCTGATCGAAGCCGAGGCGAAGGTCGACAGCGAGCGAGCGCTGATGGCCGGCGTCTACTACAACCGCTTGCGCAAAGGCATGCCGCTCGAGGTCGACGCGACGATCGAGTACGCGCTGCCGGCACACAAGGCCGCGTTGTCGTTCGGCGATCTCGCCATCGACAGTCCCTACAACACCTACAAGCATGTCGGATTGCCTCCGACGCCGATCGCCAACCCCGGTCGCGCCTCGATCGACGCTGCCTTTCATCCGCGTCAATCCGATTATTTCTACTATGTCTACATGGGCAACGGTCATCACAAATTCTCCCGAACGCTCGCGGAGCAGCAGCGCGCCGAGCAGGAGTACTTGCGCTAGGCCGACGCGAACGTCTGGGCGTGCGCAATGGGCACCACGCGGAAGCCGAGCGCATCGAACTCGGCGACCGCATCGTCATCGGCATCCGTGATTCAGCTCGCGTAGGGGTCGACTTTGGTCGATCGGATGTCGAGTTCGAGGTCGTCGGAATCGTCGAAGATCCGGACGCCTCACGGCAGTACGCCGTCGGATACAATGAAGAAGCGGACGAATTCATCGTCGCCGACGAGCGCGGTCAGCTCATCCCGGACGACTCCGTGGCGCAAGAGATCCTCAACGATTTTCTCGAGCAAGCTCAGCCGGGTTCCGGCAGCGAGAGCGGGCGCTGAGCGTGCAGACGCACTCCACACCTTCGGCCGCCGGCCGGCGTCGATCCGTTCTCTTCTTATCAGCCAGCGTGGGTGAAGGACACACGGCAGCGGCGCACGCCGTGTCGGCGGCGCTCGAAGAGCGCTATCCGCAGACCAGAGCGAGCGTCGTCGATTCGTATCGCTACGCGTCGCACGTCTTCCATCGGGTCGCGAGCAACGGCTACATCGGCATGGTCAAGATGCTGCCGACGCTGTATGCGTATCTCTACGACCAGGCGGAGCGCGCGACTCGGATCTCCGCCATCAAGACGTGGCTGCATCACTATACGGCGATGAATCTCAGGCACGTCATCCCGAAGCTCGCTCCCGACGTCGTCGTGTGCACCCACGCGTTCCCGTGCGGAGTCATGGCGGAGTACAAGCGCATGGACGAGTCCGCGCCGCCCGTGGTCGGGGTCGTCACCGATTTCGTCGTGCACCCGTTCTGGATTCATCGCAACATCGACGCCTATGCGGTCGCCACGCCCGCGATGCGGCAGGCGCTCGTGTCGCGCGGCATCGCGCCCGACAAGATCGAGGTGACGGGCATCCCCATCGACGCGCGCTTCGGACTTCCAGCGTCGAAGCGCGCCTTGCGACGATCCCTCGGCATCGCGCCGGAGAAGATGACCATTCTCGTGATGGGCGGCGGCCTTGGCATCGGTCCGCTCGAGAACGCGATCGTCGCCATCGATCGGCTGTCGGCCGATCTGCAGATCGTGGTCATCGTCGGGAAAAATGTGGCGCTCGGCCGCCGTCTTCGAGCCGTCGCCGCGCAACTGCTTCACCCGGCGCGCGTCGTCGGTTTCGTTCCGAACGTCTTCGATTACATGCGCGCGTCCGATGTGCTGGTGAGCAAACCGGGTGGGCTCACGAGTTCCGAGGCGCTGGCCGCCGAGCTGCCGCTCGTCATGTTGCGGCCGCTGCCCGGCCAGGAAGAGCGGAACACGCGCTATTTAGAAGATCGAGGCGTCGGGATTCGGGTGCGCTCGTCGAAAGAACTCAGCAACGCGCTCGGTCGGCTGCTGGAGGATCGCTCGAAGCTCGAGCGCATGCGCGCCCTGGCGTGCGAGCTGTCGCAGCCGACGGCCGCCGACGCGGTGGCGGACATCATTGAGAGCCTCGCACGACGGGCAGGCGCGAAAGTTCGAGCGGCGGAATAGAACGTCCCCGGGAGAGATGGCCGAGCTGGCTGAAGGCGGCGGTTTGCTAAACCGTTATAGTGCTGTAAAGGCGCTATCGAGGGTTCGAATCCCTCTCTCTCCGAATCAGTCCGCCGACGACAGCGTGCGCTCGTAGCTCAGTTGGATTAGAGCACCAGACTACGAATCTGGGTGTCGGGGGTTCGAGTCCCTCCGAGCGCGCCAGCCTGCCACGGTAGCTCAGCGGTAGAGCAGGGGACTCATAAGCCCTTGGTCGCAAGTTCGATTCTTGCCCGTGGCAGGATACCGCCCAGACGGCGTCTTTCTGGCACCGCATCGTACATCGCCACGATCTGGAGCTCGCAGAACACCTACACGTTCAACGTTCACGAGCCGCCGGCGCCAGAGGGCGGCTGCATCGTCATCGACCAGGCCCAGTGACTGCCTGCTTCGGCTTGGTCCGTTACAGTTCGGCCCTGAGCACGTTGAGCGCGCCGAGCCACGCGAAGATCGCCGTGATGATGCCGATGACGCCGGCGACTTTGTCGAGCGACTGGACGTGGAACGCGATCGAGCTCCAATCGACGAAGAATGTCAGGAAGAGCAAGCCCCAGAGCATCCTCGCGACGTTGGGCAAGTTGGCCTTGAACGATGCGATGGTGAGGAAGAGCACGACGATTGAAACCGCGAGGAGCGTCCAGCTGATGTCCGGATCGGGGTTCTTCGAATTCGGTAGGAAGATCCACGCGTAGAACGCGCCGGCTGCGAAGAGCGCGCCGATCGTCGAGAAGGACACGCCGCCGAAGATGTTGTCGGCGCGAAACGCCCAATAGCCGGCGATGAGAAGACCGGCGCCGCCGGCGATCAGGCCGAAGGCCGTGAATGGAGCGATGCTGATCGCCCCGTAGAGAAAACCCGAAAGGAGAAAAATCGACACCCCGAGGCTGAAGAGACCAACGGGAACCATCCAGTTCTTCGGCGCCTGATTGCTGCTCACGTTGTGACCCTCCGTCGTTCGCACACGTCGTTGCGGCGGCGTTCTCGCGGGTCGAGTTCGGTCCCCCCAAGGCCTATGGTGCAGGGAAAGTCGAACAGCCGTGTGCTATCCTACTGCTTCCGGACGCGATTCGGAAAGTTTTTCGTGCGCCCGTAGCTCAATTGGATAGAGTGTCGGCCTCCGAAGCCGAAGGTTGGTGGTTCGAGCCCACTCGGGCGCGAGAAAAAGATGCAAGTGGAAGATTCGACATCGCTCGATGAGCGCTGCATGCGTCGGGCGCTCGAGCTCGCTCGAAGCGCGGAGCGCTGGGGAGACGTGCCGGTTGGCGCCGTCTTGGCGGTCAACGGCGACATCGCCGCGGTCGGCTTCAACCAAAAGGAGGCCAACCACGATCCGACCGCTCATGCGGAAGTCGTCGCGCTGCGGCAGGCCGCCGCGCGCTTAGGGAGCTGGCGGCTGAACGGCGCGGTGCTGTACGTGACGAAGGAGCCGTGCGTGATGTGCGCGGCGGCGTGCGTCGCCGCCCGGATCGAACGCATCGTCTACGGCTGCCCGGATCCGAAAGGCGGCGGCGCCGGATCGGTGCTCAACATCGCGGATCATCCGAAATTGAACCATCGCATCGCGGTCGAGAAGGGGATGTTGGAAGCTGAGGCGTCCGCGCTGCTCAAGGAGTTTTTCAAGAAACGGCGTGGAGAGGTGGCAGAGTTGGTTGATCGCGCTCGCCTCGAAAGCGAGTAACGGCTAAAACCCGTTCGTGGGTTCGAATCCCACCCTCTCCGCCATCTCGTGGTATCGGAATCGGGCGACCGCGGAGAGGTGCTGGAGCGGTCGAACAGGCACGACTGGAAATCGTGTAGACGCTAAAACCGTCTCGTGGGTTCGAATCCCACCCTCTCCGCCAGGATTTCGCGTTCCACGCACCACGCGTCGTTCGCGCAACGTGGCAACAGTATTCAATCGGAGCGCGCGCGAATGCCGATGCGGGCCGGGACCGTGCGACGAGAACTCGCCAACCCCGTCAGGACCGGAAGGTAGCAGCGGTACGCGAGACCTCTCGGGTGCCGCGGGTCACTCGGCCCACTTGGTTCAATCCCGTACATATGTGCGATTGCTGCACAGGCAAAATGAGCGCGTGGAGGACTGATTTTGCTCGCTGCGAAGTTGCCGGCTCGCCGTCATGCATGACGCTGTGCAGACATTCGTGACGGGACTGAGTGGCGCGGCGGAGTCGCCGGTTTTTGCGATCTCGGCCGCGTTCGCCATCGTCGCCCTTATCGTCTACCATTTGGCCGTCGCCCGTAGGGGGACGCGCCCGACGAGCGGCACGCAGCGCTTCGATCGACCGGCAGGTACGGGATCGGTGGATGTCGCGGAGCTGCAGACGAGAATCGCGGCGCTCGAACACAACGCTACGCACGCGCTCCAGCACGTCGGGTTCGTCCGATTCAACGCGTTTCCCGACGTCGGCTCCGAGCTCTCGTTTGCGCTCGCGGTCGTCGACGGAGCCGGCAATGGCTTTCTCGTGACGAGCATTTACTCGCGCGAGGAAGTGAGGACGTACGCCAAGGCCGTGAGCGACTTCGCGGCCGACAAGGAAATCAGCGGCGAAGAGCTGCGTGCCCTCGATCGTGCGCGCAAACAAGCGCGCCGGCACCGGGCAGTCTCGTAGGGGGGATCGCGTGAAGAAGAATTTCTTCGCCGCGCACAAGCGGGTGCTCATCAAGATCATTCCGCACCACAACGAATCGGTCTACAAATACGAGCTCTCGCATTTCCATCTTTTCGCCGTGGCGTTCTGCACGTCGATCGTGCTCTTGGCGTTCCTGCTGGATCGCATAGCCGTGGTTCGAGCGGCGCAAGAGCAAGTGAAGACTCTCCAGACCGTCACGTCGAGCCAACGGCAAGAGTTGGTGAGATTTTCGAATCAGACGAGCGTCATGCTGCGCCGCCTGCACCAATTGCAGAACGAGAATCAAGAGATCAGGCGCCTCACGGCAGAGGTCGCGCGCAAACGCGTGGAACCCCCGCATCCGCGCTCGGCGCGGACCGGTGCGCCGCCCGCCAAGCCGCACGTCACGAGCGTGTCGCTTGCGACCGAGCCAAAGGCGCCGGCGCTCGCGAGCGGATCGCTGTGGCAACGTTTTCGCAGATGGATCGCGTCGCAGCGCGACGGGGGAGTGAGTTTCGCGAGCGAGGCCACGCAGCTGTCCCTCGTGGACATGGAACTCAATCAGACGTTCGCGCAATCCCGGCGCCTGGAATCGCAAGCGCGAGCCGTCGCCGATGCGGAGCGCCGTCGCGAGCTCGCGCACGAGCGCTACCTCGACGACATCCCATCCATTTGGCCGACCGACGGCTACGTATCGTCCGGTTTCGGCTATCGCTCGTACCCGGACGCCGAATTCCACCCTGGTCTCGACGTCGTGAACGACTACGGAGCGCCGATCTACGCGACCGCCTCCGGCATCGTGTCGTCGTCGGGCTGGGATGACGGCGGCTACGGGTACGTGGTCCGCATCGACCATGGAAACGGCTTCGAAACGATGTATGCGCACTGCTCGAGCGTGCTCGTCAGCGCAGCTCAGGCCGTGAAAAAGGGCCAGGAAGTCGCGCTCATCGGAACCACCGGCTTTGCAACCGGCCCGCACGTGCACTACGAGGTGATCCGCTACGGCACGCCCATCGATCCGTCGCCCTATTTGAACGGCGTTCCGACCGAACTCGCGACCGCGAACCCCTATTAGATAGAGATATTTGTGGCGGTCGAGCTTGCTCGACCGGTCGACCAAGGTCGACCTCCACATGAGCCTAAACCATGTCACCCATGGCGCATCGCCAGTCGGCAGCGCGCAAGAGCCCGCTGACGCGCAATTTCTGCATCATCGCGCACATCGATCACGGCAAGACCACGCTGTCGGACCGTCTGCTCGAATACACCGGCACGCTCGCGGCGCGCGACATGAGCGAGCAGGTGCTGGACTCCATGGACCTCGAGCGCGAGCGCGGCATCACCATCAAAGCGCATCCAGTCACGCTCGAATATCGGGCGGACGACGGCCAGACGTACGAACTGAATCTGATCGACACGCCGGGCCATGTCGATTTCACCTACGAGGTCTCTCGATCGATGTCGGCCTGCGAGGGAGCCCTACTCGTCATCGACGCGGCGCAAGGCATCGAAGCGCAGACCCTCGCGAACTACTATCTCGCCGATGAGGCGGGCCTCGAGATCATTCCGGTCATCAACAAAATCGACTTACCGTCCGCAAACGCGGAGGCGGTCACGCGCGACATCGAGGACATGTTAGCGATCGAAGCCGCTCGTTGCATTCGTGCCTCGGCGAAGGAGGGCATCGGCACGAAGGAGATCCTGGAATCGATCGTCCGCTGGGTACCGGCGCCGAAGGGCGGCACGGAACATCTGCGCTCGCTCGTCTTCGATTCCCGCTATGACGCCTACCGGGGCGTCATCTGTCACGTGCGCGTGGTCGATGCCGAACTGGCCGCCGGCACGCGCATCCGCTCGATGGCGGGCGACCGAGTCTTCCAAGTCGAGGAGGTCGGCAAGTTCCGGCCGCAGATGCGGCCGTGCGATCGACTGTCGGTCGGCGACGTCGGCTACGTCGTCGCGAACATCAAGTCCCTGTCGGATATCGCCGTCGGCGATACCCTCACGGACGCCGACTCGCCAGCGCACGTGCCGCTGCCCGGCTATCGCAAGATCACGCCGATGGTCTACTGCGGCCTGTACCCGAATGAGGGCGTGCACTACGAAGACCTGCGCGACGCGCTGGAAAAACTCAAGCTGAACGATGCGTCGCTCGTCTACGAGCCGGAGTCATCGATCGCGCTCGGCTTTGGGTTTCGCTGCGGCTTCTTGGGCCTGCTGCACATGGAGATCGTGCAGGAACGGCTCGAGCGTGAGTACGCGCTGTCCCTCATCGCGACCTCGCCGTCGGTCGTGTACCACGTCAGAACCACTGGGGCCGAGGAGTTGTGGATCGACAATCCAGCCAAACTGCCCGCGGCGCCGAGCATCGCGGTTCTGGAAGAACCGTACGTCAAATGCACGATCATCACGCCGGCGGAATTCATCGGCGCGATCATGGACCTGTGCCAGTCGCGACGCGGCACGATGATTTCGATGGATTACATCTCCACCCAGCGCGTGATTTTCTCGTACGAGTTGCCGCTCGCCGAAGTCATCATCGATTTCTTCGATCAGTTGAAGTCGCGGACCAAGGGCTACGCGAGCATGGACTACGAGCCGATCGGGTATCGCGAGGGCGATTTGGTGAAGCTCGACATCCTGCTCAACGGCGAGTCGGTCGACGCGTTGTCGTTCATCGTGCACCGCGACAAGGCGCCGACGTGGGGGCGGCTGCTCGCCGAGCGCTTGAAGCAAGTCATTCCCCGTCAGATGTTCGACGTGCCGATCCAGGCTGCGATCGGCAACAAGATCGTGGCGCGCGAGACCGTGAAGGCGATGCGCAAGAACGTGCTCGCCAAATGCTATGGCGGCGACATCACCCGCAAGCGCAAGCTGCTCGAGCGGCAAAAAGAAGGCAAGAAGCGGATGAAGCAAGTCGGCAGCGTGGAGCTGCCGCAGGAGGCGTTCATGGCGGTGCTGCAGCTCGAGCGCGATCAGTAGTGCGGCTGCGCGTGTCGGCTGCGCGACCGATCGCCGTCGCGACGGGCAACGCGGACAAATTCCGCGAGATCGTTTTTGCCTGGGGCCCGTCTCCGCCGCCGCTGCGGCAGGCGCTCGCGATGCCGGTTGTGGACGAACGCTTCGAAACGTACGAAGAGAACGCGCTGCTCAAAGCGCGCGAGCTCGCCACGCTGACGGACGCGCCGGCTCTGGCGGACGACTCCGGTATCGAGATCGAAGCGCTGGGCTGGAAGCCGGGCGTGCGCTCCGCGCGAACGCCGACGCCGGATGCTTCGCCGGAGGAACGCAACGCGCACATCCTCGGGTCGCTGCGCGGGGTTGCCGGCGCCGGGCGCCGCGCGCGTTTTGTGTGCGCGTGCGCGCTCGTCGTGCCGGGCTTTGCGCCCATCGTGGCGCGCGGCGAGGCGGAGGGCTTGATCGCGGCGTCGCCGTCCGGCAGCGGCGGCTTCGGCTACGATCCGATTTTTTTCTATCCACCGCTTGGCATGACGTTCGCGCAGGCCGGTCCGGAGCGCAAAAACGCGATGTCGCATCGCGGCAAGGCGATTCGCGCGCTGCGCGCGCTGCTTGCGCCGCACATCGTGATGCAATCATACGCTGCCGATGCCTTACCGCCGAGGAGCAACGCGTGATAGCGTTGCATGCGGAAGATGTCGTTTTGGAAGCGCTGCCCGCGCTGCTGCGAACTGAAGACCATCGATCAGTTTGCGAGACGCTCGGTCACAACGCCGAATCCGGCGACCTACTGTAAACCGTGCCAGCGCCAATACTCTCGCTCTCACTATCTGAAGCACGCCGACGAGCATAACCGGCGCCGCGCCGCCAACTCCAAGCGATACTTCCGTGAAAACCGGTCTCGATTGACCGCGTTTTTGCGCGAGCACCCGTGCGTGGATTGCGGCGAGCCCGATCCGGTCGTCCTCGAGTTCGATCACGTGACGGGAACAAAGGTTCTCGAAATCAGCAATCTCGTGCGGCGGGCCTCGTCTTGGAAGAAAATCCGGCGAGAGATGGAGAAATGTGAGGTGCGATGCGCAAACTGCCACCGTCGGAAAACCGCAAGACAGTTCGGTTGGCTGGCTGGACGCGTGGTCGGGGAATGCGATACACTACAGTGACGGGCGGTAGCTCAGCTTGGTAGAGCGCTCGCTTTGGGAGCGAGAGGATCGCTGGTTCGAGTCCAGTCCGCCCGATTCGCATGCGCCCGTAGCTCAGCTGGATAGAGCACCCGCCTTCTAAGCGGGAGTGCGTGGGTTCGACTCCCACCGGGCGCGAGTGCTCTTTGAATCCGATGCTCGACTTCGCGCAGTTCACCACGTTGACGTTTGATTGTTACGGCACGCTCATCGACTGGGAAGCCGGGATCGCAGATACGCTGTGGCCGCTCCTCGACGAGCGGCGAATTAAATTGAACCGCGACGAGCTCATTAAACGGTACGCCGAGTTCGAAGAGATCGCGGAGCGCAAGCCGTACAAGAAATACAGAAGCGTGCTCGCGGACGTGGTGCGCGCGTTCGGCACGCTCTACGGCTTCGAACCGTCGAACGACGAAGTCACCTCGCTCGAACGCTCGCTGCCCACCTGGCAGCCGTTTCCAGACAGCATTGACGCGCTGCGCCGACTCAAAACGCGCTTCAAGCTCGCCGTCATCTCGAACATCGACGACGACTTGTTCGCGCAGACGTCGGCGCGGCTCGGAGATCCGTTCGACACTGTGGTCACCGCAGAATCGGTCGGCAGCTACAAACCCGATCCGGCGAATTTCGCGATCGCGCTGGACCGCATCGGCGCAACAAAATCGGAGGTGCTGCACATCGCGCAAAGCCTGTTCCACGACATCACCCCCGCCAACGCGCTCGGCCTGCGCTCGGTGTGGGTCAATCGCAGCGGCGCTCGGCATGGATTCGGCGCGACCAAGCCTGCCGGCGCAACGCCCGACCTGATGGTACCCGATCTCGCGGCGCTCGCGCACGCTGCGCTGTGACTCGCGCGCAGCGGAGAAAGCAGCGCCGCGCGCGAAATTTGCCGCATGAGTGAACGCGGCGCCGTGCTCGAGCGCACGACGGTCGATGCGGTCGGCCTCGAAGAACGAGCGGCGGCGCTCGCGAAGCGCAGCATCAAAAAGCACGCGAAGATCGCGGGCCTCGAGCTTGCGATCCGCTGCATGGATCTCACCGCCCTCGAAGGCAAAGACTCGCCGGGCCGCATCGTTCAGCTGTGCCGCAAGGCCATCTGCCCGGCGCCGGCCGATCCGAGAATCCCATCCGTGGCAGCCGTCTGCGTCTATCCGTCGCTGGTCGCCACAGCCAAGGCGGCGCTCGCCGGTAGCGGCGTGAACGTCGCATCGGTCGCGACCGCCTTTCCGAGCGGTCAAGCGCTGCTCGACGTCAAGCTGCAGGAGACGAACGGCGCGCTCGCCGCGGGCGCGGACGAGATCGACATGGTTATCAATCGTGGCGCATTCCTCGCCGGGCGCTACGAAGAAGTGCAAGAAGAGATAGCGGCGGTCAAGGCCGCCTGCGGCCCGGCGCAGCTCAAAGTCATTCTCGAAACGGGCGAACTCGTGACCTATGACAACGTGCGGCGCGCGAGCTGGCTGGCCATGGAGAGCGGCGCCGATTTCATCAAGACGTCCACAGGGAAGCTCGTGCCCGCGGCGACGCTGCCCGTCGCGCTCGCGATGCTGGAAGCGGTGCGAGACTACGAATCGCTGTGCGGACGCAAAGTCGGCGTGAAGGTCGCGGGCGGGATTCGCACGGCGAAAAATGCGCTCCAGTACCTCGTGCTCGTCAAGGAGACGGTCGGCGACGACTGGCTGGACCCGAAGCTCTTCCGCATCGGCGCGAGCACGCTCCTGAACGATGTCCTCATGCAGATCGCCAAAGAGCGGACGGGAAGCTATCAAAGCGAAGACTACTTCACGAAGGACTAACCGATGAAGACCTCTGCCAAGACCGCAGGCAACGGCTCAAAGGTCAAAGCTGCGCGCGAGCGCGTGTCGGTCGCCGCCCCGCCGGGGCCCGCGACGAGCAAATGGGAATACGCGCCGGCGCCAGAGGCGCACGACTACATCAAGCTGCAGCCGCGCTACGATCTCTTCATCGGCGGCGCCTGGCGGGCGCCGAAGAGCGGCACATATAGCGCCTCCGTCAACCCAGCCACCGAAGAAACGCTGTGCGAAGTCGCCGAGGCCGGCGCCGCGGATATCGATCGAGCGGTCGCCGCGGCGCGTGTGGCCTACCAAAAGTATTGGCGCACGCTGAGCGGCGCGGCGCGGGCGAAATACGTCTACCGCATCGCCCGCGCCATCACCGAACGCAGCCGCGAGATCGCGGTGTTGGAAAGCATGGACGGCGGCAAACCGATCAAGGAGTCGCGCGACGTCGACGTGCCCCTCGCCGCGGCGCATTTCTTTTACTATGCAGGCTGGGCGGACAAATTGAAATGGGCGTTTCCGAACGCCGATCCGCGGCCGCTCGGAGTGGCCGGGCAGATCATCCCCTGGAATTTCCCGATCCTCATGGCGGCCTGGAAGATCGCGCCCGCCATCGCGTGCGGCAACACCGTCGTCTTGAAGCCCGCGGAAACGACGCCGCTCACGGCGCTCCTGCTCGCGGAGATCGTTCAACAAGCCGATCTGCCGCCCGGCGTCGTGAACATCGTGACCGGAGGCGGCGCGACGGGTTCGGCGCTCGTCAAGCACGCGGGCCTTGACAAGATCGCGTTCACCGGCTCGACCGAGGTGGGCAAAGAGATCGCGCGCGAGTGCGCAAAACTGAAGCGGCGCGTGACGCTCGAGCTGGGCGGCAAAGCGGCGAACATCGTGTTCGACGACGCTCCGCTCGACCAAGCGATCGAAGGGATCATCAACGGCATCTTTTTCAACCAGGGCCACGTGTGCTGCGCCGGCTCGCGATTGCTCGTCCAGGAATCGATCCACGACGTGGTGGTCCAAAAACTGCACCGCCGCATGCAGACCCTGCGGCTCGGCGATCCGCTCGACAAGAACACCGACATCGGCGCGATCAACTCGAAAGCGCAGCTGGACAAGATCTCGATGCTCGTCGCGTCCGGCGAGGCCGACGGCTGCAGTCGCTTCCAGACCGAGTGCGCGCTGCCCGAGCGCGGCTACTGGTTCCGGCCGACGTTTTTCACTGGCGTCTCGCTGTCGCACCGGATCGCGCAAGAAGAGATCTTCGGGCCGGTGCTGTCCGTCATGACGTTCCGCACGCCCGACGAGGCGGTGGAAAAGGCGAATAACACCCCCTACGGCCTCTCGGCGGGCGTGTGGACCGATAAAGGCAGCAAGAATTTCAAGATCGTGCGCGAGCTGCAGGCGGGCGTCGTGTGGGCGAACACGTTCAATAAATTCGACCCCACGTCGCCGTTCGGCGGCTACAAAGAGAGCGGCTTCGGGCGCGAAGGCGGCATGCACGGCCTGCTGCCGTACTTGGAGCTCTAAGCCGTGGCGACGCGCATCGCAGTCCGCAAGACCTACAAGCTTTACATCAACGGCGAGTTCGTCCGCTCCGAAAGCGGGAGAACGATCTCGTTCGAGCACCGCGAGGGCGTCACGCACATCGCGCGCGCGACGCGCAAGGATCTGCGCGACGCCGTGCGCGCGGCAAAAGCGGCGCTGCTTGGTTGGCGCGCACGCACCGCGTACAACCGCGGTCAGATCGTCTACCGCCTCGCTGAAATGATGGAAGATCGGCGTGGCGAGTTGGTGGAAGCATTGGACAGGGCTAACGGTCGAGCAACCTCGACCTCCACAAGAGAAGTCAATGCCGCGATCGATCGGGCCACCTGGTACGCCGGCTGGTGCGACAAGATTGAGCAATGGCTGTCCACCAAGAATCCGGTCGCAGGACCGCACTTCAACGTCAGCAGCCCAGAGCCGACCGGCGTCGTCGGCATCGTCGCACCCGCTCGTCCGAGTTTGCTCGGCCTCGTCTCGACCGTGATGCCGCCGCTGTGCGCGGCGGATGCCGTCGTCGTCATCGCATCCGAATCGGATCCGTTGTCTGCCGTCGCCTTCGCCGAGGCGCTTGCGACGGCCGACATGCCGCCCGGCGTCGTCAACATCCTGACCGGCGATCGGCGCGAGCTCGTTCCGCATCTCGCCCGCCACATGGACGTTCGAGCGCTCGATCTGTGGCTGGACGATGCGAGGCTCGGCGCCGACGCCGCGGATCTCGCCTGCGCGAACGTCAAACGCGTGCGGCGAACGCCTCCGCGCCCACCATCGTTTTGGTATGGTGACGAGCCCGCGAGCCCGCGCTGGATCGAGTCGTTCATGGAGATCAAGACCGTGTGGCATCCGGCCGGCCTCTAACGGGAGCCTATGCAGCTCGACGAGAATCAAGGCCGTCGCGTTTTCTAGATCGCGTGGTGAATGTAGCTCAGCTGGTTAGAGCGTTGGACTGTGAATCCAAAGGTCGCGGGTTCGACCCCCGTCATTCACCCCAAACGATCCTGGCCCGAATCCAGTCGAGGGTGCGCCTGTAGCTCAATTGGATAGAGCATCGGACTTCGAATCCGAGGGTTGGGGGTTCGAGCCCCTCCAGGCGCGAGAGTTGCCTGCCCCGTTAGCTCAATGGTAGAGCATCCGGCTTTTAACCGGGTGGTTCCGAGTTCGACTCTCGGGCGGGGCATATTCTTACTTGGAGGACCATGGCAGCGACGCATGCCGTAGCCGCTCCGACGGGCGATCATCTTCGCCGCGCGGTCACCACGTGGGGTTCGTACTCGTGGGGCTACGCGGACATCGGGGCCGACATCTACGTCGCACTCGGGCTGGTCGTCGGCGCGGCCATGGGCGCCGCGAACATCGCGTTCGCGTTCGCCGGCCTCGTCTACGTCTGCATCGGCCTCGCCTACACCGAGCTCGCGTCCGCATATCCGGTCGCCGGCGGAGGACAGTTCTTCGTGACCCGCGCGCTCGGCGATTTCATGGGGTTCGTGTGCGGCTGGGCGGTGCTGCTCGATTTCACCATCGACATCACGCTGTTCGCCGTCTTCGCCGTCGGGTACATCAGCGCGCTCGTGCCGTGGCTTGCGGATCCCCACCACAAGCTCTCGTATTTCTTGCTGACGCTGGGCATCATCGCCCTGCTGACGTACCTGAACATCAAGGGCGTCCGAGAATCGTCTCGCTTGAACGAATTCGTCGCCGCCGTTGACGTCATCAACGAATCGCTGATCATCTTCTGCGGATTCCTCTTGGCGTGGGATCCGAAAATCCTCATCCACACCATGCTCGCGCACTGGCCGACGCCGGGCCAGCTCCTGCTCGGCACGTCGCTCGCGATCATCTCCTTCGTCGGCCTCGAGAGCATCTCGCAGGCGGCTGAAGAAACGCACCGGCCCTCGAGCATCATACCGCGGACGTCCATCGGGCTGATCCTGACCATCTTGATCTTTGCGATCGCGTACTCGAATCTCGTCCTCGGCATGCAAGCGTCCACGCCGCACGGAAGCATCCCGATGTATCAGTACGTGGGGAGCGACGTGAACCAAGACCACGCGGTCGCGGCCCTGGCCGCGACGATTCCCCTGCTGGGAACCCTTTTTGCGCTCTACCTTCCCGTGCTCGCAGCGCTTCTCGTCACGATCTCCAGCAATTCCGGCGTGTTCGGCGCGTCGCGCATCGCCTACTCGATGGGTCAAAATCAGCTGTTGCCGTCGTGGTTCCAGCGCGTCAGCAAAGGGTCGCGAACCCCGGTGGGCACGATTTTGGTGTTTTCCGGCGTGGCGGTCGTCGAACTCATCGCCGCATTCGTGCAGAGCGGGCAAGCGCTGAACTTTCTCGCGGATCTCTACGCGTTCGGCGCGTCGCTTTCGTATACGCTCGTCTTTTGCGCGCTCATCGCGCTGCGCTTCACCGACCGCGCCGCGCCGCGCCGCTTCCGAATGCCGTGGAATATTCCGTTGAAGATCGGCAAGCTGCACGGCGACGTCTCCGTGTTCGCCGTCGTCGGTCTGCTCGGCATCTTCGCGATTCTGACGTTTACGCTCATGACGCATCCCGTCGGCCGCATCGCCGGCCCGGCTTGGGTCGTGCTCGGCGTGTTGTTCTTCGCGCTCTATCGACGGCGCACGCGGCGACCGGTGTTCGGCAGCGTCGATCGCGACTGGGTGCACCACCACGAGCGCGTGTTGGCCAGCGCCGGCGAACTCGAAATGCTCGACGAGTATCGAGAAAACGTGCAGAAGGAGAAGAGCACAACTCCGGCCTAGAAAAAACTGCGCGCGCGCGTCGTTAGCTCAATTGGTAGAGCAGCGGACTCTTAATCCGTTGGTTGTGGGTTCAAGTCCCTCACGACGCATTTCGCATTTTTAACGCTCTGAGCTCTGTAGGCATCGCGCCCGAGGACCAAGAACCATTTCTCCGCATGAATCGCGATCGCGCGTACGGCCTCGCGGCCGCGCTCGCCCTCGGGGCTTTCGTGGGTTTCGCGTTCGCGCCGCTCGCCGGGCGGCGGGAGGTCGCCCGGCGGCTGCGCGCCGGAGCGCCGCGCCTCGCGCGCTTCGCGAACGATATCGGCGCTCAGCTGCGCGACTTCGCAAACGAAGCCTCCAGCGTCATTTCGGACCTCGCGTCCTCGTCGATCGAATCGCTGCGCAAGCGCGCCGCCCTGCTGCGCGCCCCCATCGCCAAGCTCAAACAATCGCTCTCGAGCGATCCCGTGCTCGGTCAGCGGGCGATCTGGGTCGACGCCTACGGCGACACCATCCTGCTGCATGGCGTCGTCGAGGACGACGAAGAGTGGCACAGCGCGGATACGCTCGCGCGCTTGGTGTCTCCGGACGGCTCCGTTCGCAACTTGCTGCAGGTCCGCCGCAGCGCCGACGCCTAGCTCGGTTGCGGATCGTCCACTTGGATGATCCGTTCGGAGGCTTCTCGACGAGCGATCAAGCGTCTACAATGAAGGCGTGCTTGATGCGCTCCTGATCGTTCTGACCGCCGTCTTTTTCTGGGCGCTCGACCGATATGCGGTCGCCCTCGAAAAGCTCTAGATGTTCGATCACGTCCTCGGCCTCATCCTCACCCTGCTCGGGCTTGCATACCTGACGTACGCGCTTTTGCGGCCCGAAAAATTCTAAAGACTATAGTGACGTGACGGCGATTGGCTGGCTGCAAGCGCTCGTGCTCTTCGCGCTCGTGCTGGCGTGCGTAAAACCCTTCGGACTGTTCATGGCGCGGGTATTCACCGGCGAGCGCACGTTGTTGACGCCGATCTTCGAACCGCTCGAGCGCGCGATCTATCGGGTCTGTCGCATCGATCCCGACCAGGAGATGACGTGGTACACCTACCTGTTCGCGACGCTCGCATTCAGTCTTGTCGGCCTCATCTATCTGTATGCTTTGCTGCGCACGCAGGCGTGGCTGCCGCTCAATCCGCAAAAATTCCCAAATTTGGCACCGGATTTGGCCTGGAACACATCCGTCAGCTTCGTGACGAACACGAACTGGCAATTCTACTCCGGCGAAAGCACGCTCAGCTACCTCTCGCAGATGGCGGGCCTCGCGTGGCATAACTTCACGTCGGCGGCAGTCGGCATCGTGCTGGTCATCGCGCTCATCCGTGGGCTCGCCCGGACCACGCTCACGACGCTCGGGAACTTTTGGGTCGATCTGGTGCGCTGCAGCTTGTACGTCCTGTTGCCCCTCTCGATCGTGGGCGGGCTGCTGCTCGTGTGCACGGGCGTGCCGCAGAACTTCCATCCCTACATGGACGTGACGTCGCTCGAGGGCTTCAAGCAAAGCATCACCGGCGGCCCGATGGCTTCGCAGGAAGTCATCAAGGAACTCGGCACCAACGGCGGCGGCTTCGTGGGGCAAAACTCGGCGTCGCCGAACGAAAATCCGACTCCGTTTTCCGACCTATTCGAACTCTGGCTGCTCATGCTGATCGCGGCGGCGCTGACGTACACGTTCGGGCGCATGGTCAAAGACCAGCGCCAAGGCTGGGCTCTCTTCGTGGCGATGTCGGTTTTGTTCTTCGGAGGGCTCAACGTGGCGTATTGGTCCGAAGCGGCGGGCAACCCCATCGTTCACCACCTCGGCGTGCTCGGCGGAAATCTCGAAGGCAAGGAGGTCCGCTTCGGGGTTGCGGCATCCGCGCTCTGGGCAGTCGCGACGACCGCGACCTCGTGCGGCGCCGTCAACGCCATGCACGACTCGTTCACCGCCCTCGGGGGCCTCGTGCCGATGCTGAACATCCAACTCGGCGAGATCATCTTCGGCGGCGTCGGAAGCGGCCTGTACGGCAAACTGATCTTCGTCATCTTGACGGTGTTCATCGCGGGCCTCATGGTCGGTCGAACGCCGGAGTACTTGGGCAAAAAGATCGAACGGAAGGAAGTACAGCTCGCGATCCTCTTCGTACTCGTAACGCCGCTCTTCACGTTGGTGCCCACCGCGATCGCGTCGATGACGCCGGCCGGGCTCGCCACGCTGAGCAACTCGGGTCCGCATGGATTTTCTGAGATTCTCTATGCCTTTTCGTCGACGACCGGCAACAACGGCAGCGCGTTTGCCGGGCTCGGACCGAACCTGTTCTACAACGTCACGACGGGCATCGCCATGTTCTTCGGACGCTTTGCGGAGTTTGTGCCGATGCTCGCGCTTGCGGGGCTGCTGGCCGGCAAGCGCGCGGTCGCCGAATCAGCCGGCACATTTACAACCCATTCGCCCATCTTCGTCGTCTTGCTCATCGGCACGATCCTCATCGTCGGCGCGCTCACCTTCTTCCCCGCTGACGCGCTTGGTCCGATCGTCGAACACTTGCTCATGCTCCATGGAAAGACGTTCTAGATGATCTCCGAACGGCGCCTCGAGCGCAGGCCGCGAGCGCGCTCGCTCTTCGATCGCGAGATTCTCGGCCGCGCGGCGCTCGATTCGTTCCGTAAACTCGACCCGCGCTGGCAGTACCGGAACCCGGTCATGTTCGTGTGCGAGGTTGGAGCGCTCGTCACGCTGCTGTTCTTCGTCCGTGACCTGCGCACGCACGGCCCCGCGGGTTTCGATTTCGCGATCTCGATGTGGCTGTGGTTCACGGTCGTCTTCGCCAACTTCGCCGAGGCCGTGGCTGAAGGGCGCGGCAAGGCCCAAGCCGACTATCTGCGCCGCACGAAGACCGAAGCGACGGCACGCAAGATGGCCGGCGACGCCGAGGTCGCGGTCGCGGCCGATCGGTTGCGCAAAGGCGACGTGATCAAAGTCGCGGCGGGCGAGCTGATCCCCGCTGACGGCGACGTGATCCGCGGCGCCGCGTCGGTGGACGAGTCCGCCATCACGGGCGAATCGGCGCCTGTGATCCGCGAAGCCGGCGGGGACCGCAGCGCCGTCACGGGCGGCACGCGCGTGCTGTCCGACGAAATCCTCATCCGCGTGACGTCAAATCCCGGCGAGACGTTCCTCGACCGCATGATCGCGCTGGTCGAAGGCGCCACGCGGCAGAAGACGCCAAACGAGATCGCTCTCTCGATCCTGCTCACCGGCCTCACCATCATCTTCCTGATCGCGGTGGCGACGCTGTCGCCGTTCTCGATGTATGCGGGGACGACGCAATCCGTCACCGTGCTGATCGCGCTGCTCGTCTGCCTCATCCCGACCACCATCGGCGGGCTCTTGTCAGCCATCGGCATCGCCGGCATGGATCGCGTGCTGCAAAAAAACGTGCTGGCCATGAGCGGGCGCTCCGTCGAAGCAGCGGGCGACGTCGATACGCTGCTGCTCGATAAGACGGGCACCATCACGCTGGGCAACCGCCAGGCGACAGAATTCATCACCGCCCCCGGCGTCGAGACGAGCGACACGGCGCGCGCCGCCTATCTCTCGTCGCTGTCAGACGAGACGCCCGAGGGTCGATCCATCGTGACCCTGTCCGAACAGTTCGGTTCGACACTTGACGGACCGGCCCCGGATGGATCCGTCTTTGTGGCGTTCTCCGCCTACACGAGGATGAGCGGCATCGACATCCCTGACGGCGCATCGATCCGGAAAGGCGCGCCCGACGCGATCCGCGCTTGGGTCCGCGAGCGCGGCGGGGATGCCGCGACGGTCCTCGCCGACGATGTGGAGCGAGTCGCGCGGTCGGGCGGCACCCCGCTGCTCTTGGCGAGCGCCGAGAAAATCCTGGCGGTCATCCACCTCAAGGACATCCTCAAGCCGAAGATGACGGATCGCTTCGAGCGGCTGCGCGCGATGGGCATCCGCACCGTCATGATCACGGGCGACAATCCGCTGACCGCCGCGACGATCGCGCGAGAATCCGGCGTCGACGATTTCCTCGCCGAGGCGACGCCCGAGACGAAGATGGCCCTCATCAAGCGCGAGCAGGAGTCCGGGCGGCTCGTCGCGATGACGGGGGACGGAACCAACGACGCTCCGGCGCTCGCACAAGCCGACGTCGGCGTGGCCATGAACTCCGGCACCCAAGCCGCCAAAGAGGCGGCCAACATGGTCGATCTCGATTCCGATCCCACCAAGCTCATCGAAGTCGTGGAGATCGGCAAGCAGTTGCTCATGACGCGCGGCGCGCTCACCACGTTCTCGATCGCCAACGACGTGGCGAAGTATTTCGCGATCCTGCCCGCGATGTTCGTCACCGCATATCCCGTGATGAGCGCGCTGAACATCATGCAGCTCAACCCGAAAAGCGCGATTCTCTCGGCGGTCATCTTCAACGCACTGATCATCGTCGCGCTGATACCGCTTTCCCTGAAGGGCGTCGCCTACCGGCCGCGCGGCGCGAACCTCGTCTTGCTGCAAAACGTGCTCATCTACGGCGTCGGGGGCATCATCGCTCCGTTCATCGGGATCAAGCTGATCGATATGCTGCTCGCCGCTCTGCACCTCACATAGAGGCCGAATAATGAAAGATAACACGCTTCGCCATCTTGCGCCCGCCGTCACTATCACGATCGTCACGGTCGCGCTCTTCGGAATCGTGTATCCGCTCGTGATGACGCTGCTGGCCCAGCTCATGTTCCACTCGCAGGCGAACGGCTCCATGGTATACGTGCACGGCAAGCCGGTTGGCTCGGCGATCATCGGCCAGTTATGGACGAAGCCGCAGTATTTCCAAGGCCGCCCATCGGCGGCGGGCAAGGGCTACGATCCGACGTCGACGGGCGCGACGAATCTTGGGCCAACCTCGAAGAAGCTGATCGACGCGACGCGCGCGGCGATCGTTGCGCTCAAGAAAGCGAACCCGGATGCGGGCGGGCCGGTTCTGATGGACCTCGTGACTTCAAGCGCCAGCGGCATTGATCCGGACATCTCGCCGGAGGCGGCGTACTACCAAGCACCGCGCGTCGCGAAAGCGCGCGGCTTGTCTGTTGACGTGGTGAACGCTCTCATCGCGTCGCACGTCCACGCGCGCGTTCTCGGCTTTCTCGGCGAGCCGCGCGCGAACGTCTTGGAGCTCAATCTCGCGCTTGACTCCGGAAACAGATAACCGAATGCGCAGCTTCATCGTTCTTCTCGTGGCCGTCGCCGCCGTCGCATTCACTCGATTCAGCTCCCTTGCGAATCCGTCGCCGTCCCCATCGCCGTCGCCGACGCCAACGCCCTCTCCGTCCCCCGCGGTTGCCTATCACGCAATCCTGAGCGGGACGCTTGCCTTTACGAGCGGCGTCAACGCCGTCGGGAGTTTCGATTCGCCGACCGGAATGGATCGGCCAACGCGCGCGAACGTGAGCAACGCCTTCGCGATCGTGACGAAGAGTTCAGGCATTCTGCAATACGGGCTTCAGACGGGCGTGTATAGCATCCCCGTCGTGGGCTTCGCCGGGAACAAGACGATTCAGCGCGGAGCCAACACAAATCTCTTCGGCCCGGTGCCGTTGGCATATCTTGAGTGTGCGCCCAGTTCGAATTTCAATGTCAGCGCGGGCGTGCTCGCGACGCTGATCGGAGCCGAATCCACCTTTACCTACCAGGACTGGAACATCCAGCGCGGCGCGGTGTGGAACGTGGAAAACGCGGTGAGCCGCGGTTTTCGGGCCTCGATGTCGAGCGGCAAACTCACCGCGACGCTCGGCGCCAACGATGGCTTTTACTCGGGGCACTTCGGCGCAGCCGAAGGCTCCCTGTTGTGGGTTCCGGATGCTAGCGACTCGCTGCTCTTCGTCACCTTGATCCCAAACGTGCGGACGCCGGCGAACGCAACGGCGTCGGTGGCGAACAAGGCGCTCTATAACCTCGTCTACACGCGCACGCGCGGCAACCTGCAGCTCGCGCCCTACCTGCTCTATGCGCAGTCGCCGGCCGCTCAAAGCTTGTCGTATACGCGAACGGAAAGCGCTTTTGGCGCGGCGGTCCTGGCGGATCTCGCGCTGGGCGGCCCGTGGTCCGTTGCGGCGCGCGTCGAGACGCTGCAAAACTCGAGCTCGGCGACCGACACGAGCGCCAACGCCGATCTCGTCGGCTACGGCGCGGGCAGCGGCGCGAACACCATCACCGTCACGCCGACGTGGAAGCACGGTCAGACATTCGCGCGCGTGGACTTCTCGGAAGCGCACGTCATCGATTCGGCGCCCGGCCTGGCTTTCGGTGCGAGCGGAAATTCGCGCGATCAGTTCCGAGCCGTGCTGGAAGTCGGCGTCCAGATTTAGCTATCGTCGCAGCCGTGACTACATTTTGGCGGCCGGTTGTTGGAGCGGTCGGCTTTAGCCGACCGAGCCGCGACTACGTTTTGGCGGCCGGTTGTTGGAGCGGTCGGCTTTAGCCGACCGAGCCGCGACTACGTTTTGGCGGCCGGTTGTTGGAGCGGTCGGCTTTAGCCGACCGAGCCGTGACTACATTTTGGCGGCCGGTTGTTGGAGCGGTCGGCTTTAGCCGACCGAGCCGTGACTACATTTTGGCGGGCGTCAGCACGAGCAGCTCGCGGGCGCCGGCGTCGAGCAGGCGCCGAGCGACGGATGGCCGATGGAACAGGCGTGGCTTCGTGCGCGCTCCCTCGACGGCGATCGTCGAGGCCCCGTCGCGCTCCGCAGCCGCCACGAGCGTGCGAATCGGGTCGGGACTCTCTTCCAAGAGCCAGCGGCCGCGCAGATCGCGCGTCGCCTCGCGCAACGCGTTGATCGCGTCGCCCGCTCGTTCGCGGTCGGGCGACACGTGCGCAACCGTGAATCCGATCTCGAGTCGCGCGGCAAGCCCCGCGATCCGATGAACGAGTGCGAGATCGCGCTCGCGCGCCGCGACGCCGAGCAACAACCGCGTGATCAGCGGCACGCCGCGCCGCGGTTTTCGCACGCGCAGGGCTTCCCGCAACGCCAGTTCGCGAAGCGCCGCCAGGTTTTCCGTGCGGAAGAAGTGGGTAAGCGCGACTTCCACTCGCTCCGCAGTGTATACTTTGCCTTGGCGCAACCGTTCGCGGATCACCTCCGGCGGGCAATCGATGAAGATGATCTCGTCGGCAAGATCCAAGATGCGATCCGGCAGGGTTTCGCGCACGCGGATTCCGGTCATGCGGGCGACGGGATCGCCCAAGCCCTCGAGATGCTGGATGTTCAGCGTCGTCATAACCGAAATGCCGGAGCGCAGCACGCTCAAAACGTCTTGGTAACGTTTGGCGAACTCGCTGCCCGGCGGGTTCGTGTGCGCGAATTCGTCGATCAGCGCGACCGCCGGCTTCCTGGCCAGCAACGCCTGGCGATCGAGCTCCTCGTAGCGGACGCTGCCTGCGTCGATCGTCGCGCGCGGCAAGATCTCGAGCCCGGCGAGCAGTGCCTCCGTTTCCGGCCGGCCATGCGTCTCGACGAATGCGACTACGACGTCCACGCCCGCGCCCTGCAATTGATGCGCACGCTCGAGCATCGAGTAGGTTTTGCCGCTGCCCGCGCACGCGCCCAAATAGACGGTCAACTTGCCATATCCGATGCGCAAGCGATCGCCGGCGGTTTGAGCGAGCGGATTCGCGTCGATCGGAGCCGACCGCGCCTGCGCGTCCGGTCGCATCGCGTCCACCACGAACACGTCGCGGTCCATCGGTCCGGATACGAGCGTCGCCGCGGAAGCACCGCGAGGGATGATGACGAGGGAAGCGTTGAACGCACCGAGCGCGAGGCGCTGGCGGGCAACGAGCGGCCACGGCAGAACCTGCGCATCAAAATCCGCCGCGGCGCGCACCAAAGCATCGTCGTCTCCGGCCGTCGGCGCCGTCACGGCAAGCGACAGGTCTAACGCCGCCGCCAAATCCGCGGCGCGCATCGCGACCGAGCGCGCGCTCGCGCCAGGTGGAACGACGGCGATTGCCGCCGACACGCGCCGGCCTTCCACGACCGGCACGGTCAGGTCGTCGATGGTGCGCAGCAGAAGATCCTGCAGCCCGAGCAGCGCCTGCGGACGAAACGCCGCCGCGAGCGCGCGCTCCGCATCCTCGGGATTGAACACGAGACCCGCCCGCACGCGTTCGTGCAGCAACTCGGGTGACACGTCGATCGCGATCACCGCGTCGGCGGCATCGAGGAACGCCTGGGGAACGATTTCGCGCACCGGGTATCCGAGGATCCGCTCGGCGGCCGGTGCGGCCGTTTCGAGATGCTGGATGTTGAACGCGGTCAGCACGCCGATGCCGCGCTCGCGCAGCGCGAGTGCGTCCTCCCAGCGTTTGGCGTGCGCGCCGCCCGGCAGATTCGCGTGCGGCAACTCGTCGAGGATCACGACTTGCGGGCGCGCCGCGAGCGCCGCCTCGAAATCGAAGTCCTCGAACCACGCGCCTTGGATCGCGATCGCGCGCGGTGGGATGCGCGGGATACCGGCGGCCAGTCGCTCGAGGTCGAGGCGGCCCTTCGTCTCGATCCAGCCGATCATGGCACGCGTTCCAGCGGCGAGCATCGAGCGCGCGTCGGTGAGCAAACGGCGTGTTTTGCCGGCGCCGGGCGCGGCAGCCAAGAACACCGTCAGTTTTTGCCGCAGACCGAGATCGCGGAGCAGCTCTTCCGGCGTCGCGCGCCGACCGGCCTCGTTCACGGCGAGGGACGTTCGCTCGGTTCCAGGCGCCTTCCCCGCGCTCGGCTAATCGGGCATTCACGGCGAGATGAAATTCTTCAATTCGAGATACGTGCCGATCATCTGCGCGGCGCTCTTGATAGCCGCGTTCGTGGTCGATATGTTCACGCCACAGCTGCTGGTGATCGCCATCCTCTACAATGCGCCGATCGCGCTCACCAGTTTTGCGACGAACCGGCGCCTCACGGCGCAGATCGTCGTCGCCTCGCTGGTGGCGGACGTCGTGTCCGGCTGGTTCAACGGCTACCGAGAGCATCAGCACTGGGATCCCATCGCGCTCGGAGACCGCGTGCTTGCGGCGCTGTCGTTCATCCTCGTCGGTGCGCTCAGCGCGAGCACGCGAGCGGCGGCCCAAAGCGCCGCGCAGCTCGCCGCTCGGCAACAGCAAGCCAAGCGCGAGCGCACCGTGCGCGAAGCGTTCGAGGCCATTGGCGCATCGGTGAATCGCGAGATCGTCCTGCGCACGCTGACCCGCGAGTCCTTGCGGGTCTTACAGACGGACCAAGCGATTCTCTATGCCTACGGCGCCGGGATCGTCGGCGACGAGGTGTTCGCGGCGGAGAGCGGCGTGCAAAACGTGGACTATCGGCGCAAACCGCCCGAACCACAACTCGCCTCGCTCATTCGGCGCGTGCTCGAGTCGGGGCACGTCACGGTTCTCACGCGCGCCGATCCAATGGGTCGCTTCGTGCTCGACACGCTTGACGCCGCGAACGCGCTGGCCGTGCCGCTGCTCGAGCGCGAGAAGCGTTTCGGGGTTCTGCTGGGACTGCGGCGCGATCCTCACGAGCCGTTCGACGCCGACGCCGAAGACTTCGCGCGCGCCTTCGCCGAGCAAGCCGGCATCGCGCTCGCGCAGGCCGACCTGTTTTTGGAACTGGCTTCGAAGAACGAGGCGCTCGCGGCGGCGAACGCGGCCTCGCTCGAACGGAACGAGATCATCCGCGACATCGTGTACGCGCTTTCGCATGACCTGCGAACGCCGATCGCCGCGGCGCGCATGACGATGCAGCAGGCGCTGGACGGCGCCTACGGGCAGCTGCCGGCGGACTACCTCGAGATCCTGCGGCGGACGATCGCCTCCAATGCCGATTTGGCGCGGCTCGCTGAAACGCTCCTCATGGTCGCGAGATACGAGTCCGGTGAAGCGTCGACCGTTCGGGCGCCGGTCGCGCTCGCGCGGCTCGCCGAGGAGGTCGCGGCCGAGCTGCGGCCGCTCGCCCAAAGCCGCAACGTCGCGATCGAGGTTCACACGCCGGCTCCCGACGTGCGCGCGGCTGGGGATGAAAGCGAATTGCGCCGCGTCATGGTGAATCTGCTCGCAAACGCCGTGACGTCGACCCGAACCGGCGGCAACATCGTGCTGAAGGTCGATTCGTCGAACGGCAACGCGCGCATCACGGTCGACGATGATGGCTTCGGCATTCCGGAGGCGCAGCGCGAAGCGCTGTTCCAGCGATTCGCGCCCGGCGCGCGGCATGGCGCCGGCTCCGGGCTCGGCCTCTACATCGTCCGGCGCATCGCAGAAGGTCACGGCGGCGTCGTTCGATTCGAACCGCTCACGCCGCACGGCAGCAGTTTCGTCGTCGAGTTGCCGGCCGCCAGCCTCGAGCATGCCTAGCCGCTGGCGCGTCCTGGTCGTTGAAGACCACGCGCTCACGCGCGCCGGGCTCGTGACCGCGCTGAAGGCCCGCGGCGAATTCGAGATCGTCGGCGAAGCATCCGACGGCATCGAAGCACTCGAGCTCGCGATCCGATTGAAACCCGACGTAGCCGTCGTCGACATCGGATTGCCCGGTCAGGACGGCATCGCCCTCACGCGCAGCTTGCACCACGATCTGCCGGACACAAACGTGGTGATCCTCACGATGCACGACCTCGAGAACGAAGTGCTGGCCGCGCTGGCGGCGGGAGCCGACGCCTACTGTCTGAAGAGCTCTCCGCCCGAACGCGTCGTTGATGCCGTCGGCATCGCGGCCGAAGGCGGCGCCTTCTTCGATCCGCAGATCGCGCATGTGGTGCTCGAGGAGTTCGGCAGGCCGGTCGCGCGACCGAAGCCCGGTAATTCACCGCTCACGGAACGCGAAACGCAGGTCCTGCGCCTCATCGCCGACGGCATCTCCAATGCGGAGATCGCGCAGCGGCTGTCGATCGGGCTGGGGACCGTCAAAGGACATATCCGCGACATCCTGGAGAAACTGACGGCCGCCGACCGCACGCAGGCTGCGGTGATGGCTTTTCGACGCGGCCTTCTCTAGGTTCGTACGCGAAGGCATGCCGGCCACGATGCGCGGGATGATGCGCTAGGGGTCGTTGGATTGAACACGAAAGGATCTGCGTGTTTGGAGGTCCGTCAATGAATCGAATATTCACGGCAATCCTCGCGACTATCGTCATCGGGTATAGTGTTCCACTTGGCGTTAGCGCGTCATCGGCCAAGGCCGGCATGATGTGCCCGCTGGCCGCGGCGCCATCTGCCGCGATGTCGTGTCTGAATGCGTGCGCTCCGAGCCACAAACCAACGCTCTGCAAGCTCAGCAATCCGCCCACCGCTGCAGAGAAAGCATGTCGGACCGCGATGGCCAAGCAAGACGCAAAGTCGTGCTACCTTGCGTGCGCGGCGAAGACGCCGCACACGATGTGCAAGCAGCCGAACTCGTGCCCGATGATGCGCTCGACGATGTAACGGCGCGAAACGGTCGCTCCTTCCCAATGAGCACCTCGACCGAATAGCGATGCAAGACCATTGGGATAGCGTGTTTTCGAAAGAGCCGGATCGGTTCGGTTCTGAGCCGAGCATCTCGGCGAGCATTGCGGCGGAAGCCTTCGAGCGCCTTCGCATGTCCGGTGCTGCCGTTCTCGATCTCGGCTCTGGCACTGGACGCGATGCGTTGTATTTTGCGCAACGCCAAATGCACGTCGTTGCGGTGGACTTCTCACACATCGCGTTGGACGCGCTGGAGCTTCGTGCTCGAACCCTGGGTTTATCGCAACGTATTCAAACCGTTCAGCACGACGTTCGCGAGCCGCTTCCTTTTTCAAATTCAGCCTTTGATGGATGCTACGCGCACATGCTGTATTGCATGGATTTCACGCTCGCCGAGCTTGCGAAGCTTGCCGGCGAAGTCAAACGGGTTCTCAAGCCCGGGGGTATCCACGTGTATACCGTTCGGACGACGGAGGATCCCGACTTTGGTGTTGGGATACATCGGGGGGAGCAGCTCTATGAAGATGAAGGCTTCATCGTCCATTTCTTCGACCGAAAAATGGTCGAGCGCCTCGCCGCCGATTTTCGTCTTCTGAATATCACGAAATTCGAGGAAGGGAGATTACCGCGTCGGCTCTTTTCGGTGACGCTGGAGAACCCAAAATACGATTGACGGCATCCCCATTATCTGCTAAGCTTGTTGGCACATGCGTTCAAAGGTTTTCAGACCCGATAAATCGGGCGCCGCCTCGGTTCTTGGACCCCTCGAGGGGCCGGTCATGGAAGCAGTGTGGGCAGCTGGAACAGCTGTGACGGTTGGAGCCGTCATGGAGGCGCTCCGCGGCCGCGGCCGGTCGCTGGCCTATTCGACGATCAAAACGATTCTCAACAACCTCGCTGAAAAGGGTTATTTAAGTAAGATTCCGGCTGGTCGAGCTAACTCGTTTCGACCGATTCAATCGAAGGAAGCCTTCGCGCAAAATGTCGTGAGCGACGTGATTCACGGGCTGTACCGCGGCTATCGAAACCCGTTACTCGCTCATCTTGCCGACGAGCTCGCAGCCGACCCGACTGCGATTGAAGAATTTGAGCGGCTGCTTCGCGAGCGGAAGAATCGCGGAATCCATGCATAGCCTCGCCGATTTTTTTGCCGCGTGTCTGCGATCGGGCGCGCTCTTCGAGACGGTATGCGCGCTGATCATCGTTCCGCCACTCGTTTGGGCGGCATGCCGAACCCTGGCGCCCAGCATCAAGAAAATGGCGGAGGAGCCCGCCTGGCAGGCTCCGGTGGCCGCGGCGGCGTGCGTCGTACCAGGAGCCGTATTCGTATCACTCGGGAGCCTCGCGCTGATGCGCGGGCTCGATTCCGCCTGCTTGACGCAACCAGTCGGCCGTGCGCTCATGATCGCCGGATCCGCGGCGCTTCTGGCCGGCTTCACACGCGCAACAGTGCTGGCGATGCGACGGTTGCGAGAAACGCACGCCCTCATACACCGAGCGCGCTCGGCGGACGGTGAGCTTGCCGAAATCGCAGCGAGCATCGGCGTCAGCGTGAGAGTCATCGACGATACACTTCCGCTGTGCGCGCTCGCCGGAATATTTCGGATGACCGTGCTCGTGTCCACCGCGGCTCAGCAGCTGCTTACTGCGCGCGAAATGCGTGCCGCCTTACATCACGAGCGCGCTCACGCACGTTGCGGCGACCAACTCCTCGCCCTGTTGATCACATTCTTCGTCGACCTCTTGCCGCTGCCGTCGGGCGATCTGGTTCGAACGTACCGTCTGGCGCGCGAGCGGGCCGCAGACCGCAAAGCGCTGGCCCACGCGCCGATGCTCGACCTCGCCAGCGCCCTCGTGCGTATCGCCAAGGGCGCCAGGCTCGCTGCCGCTACGATGTCGCTCGTCGGCGACGGCGCCGGTTCGATCGAATCGAGGCTTCACGATCTCATCCACCGGCCGGAAGCCGCCAGCTTAGCGAGTCGCATTCGACGCATCGTAGTCATCGCATTACTTTTTGCGTACTTCGCAATCGCCGTTGGCGGTCCAGCCGTCGCGCGCACCGCCTCGCCGAGTTGCCCGATGCCGAAGGTCGCCACGGCACATACCGTTCGATAGAAGGTTCATGCACAAGAACTCTTTTCTGTGGGTGCTACTGCTAACTACCTTAGCAGTCATCGCGATCAATCCGGACGCAGCGCGCGCATCGCCGATGGTCGCTCGCGTTGGCGGCGCGACGGTGATGCTTACGCAGTCTCCTGATCCACCGCAGGTCGGAAACGTTCGAGCGACGGTCGATGTTAGCGGCCTGCCGGCGGCGACGCTCGCTCAAACGCGAGTGACTTTCAGTTCATCCATGCCGGCAATGTCGATGTCGGGCCCAGCGGGAACGGCGACCCAGTCGGCAGGCACGCCGGGTCACTGGACCTTTGAGTATTCTGCCGCGTATGCGTCCGCCTGGAACTTGGTGCTGCACTTCTCCGGCGGGCTGCGGGGGAATGCGCCGTTCGACTTCGTCGTCGGCGGCGGGTCGCAAGCGGCTACCGCCATGGCCGGCATGAGCGGTGGGCACGAAGACGCATGGCGAATCGCCGCGCTCGCACTCGCGGTGCTGTTGGGGATCGCCGCCATCGCGGCATTTTGGAAACCCGGCTGGATCTCGAAGCCGACGCTGGCGCTTGTCGTGACCGCGCTGATCGTTGTGATCGGCTTCGCCGCGCTTCAAAGTCACTTCGCGCCCGCGCCGATGGACATGACCGCGATGCAAAAGGTTCCAGGATCAGCGCCGGTGCCGGTCACGCTCGCCATCGCAAGGACATCGCCGATGAATAGCGCGATCGCAGCGCCCGGATCCATCCAGGCCTATCTCACGCAAGACATTGCCGCGCGCGTTCCGGGCCTGCTGGCCGACTTCACCGCGTACAACGGCGCGCGAGTGTTTACGGGCGAAACGCTCGCTTTGCTGGAGGAACCCGAACTCGGAGCGCAGGCGCAGGCCGCCTCAGCGGCAGCTCAATCAGACGCGGCTGCCGCGCAAGCAGCAATGATTGAGGCCCACCACCACGCGCCGAATGCACTCGCGATCGCCGAGGCGGACGCCCGAGCCAAACAGGAGCGCGCCATTTACTGGAGCGACGAGATCCGGCGCGAAAAGATGCTGCTTGACAACGACGCTGTCTCGCAGCAAGACTATCAGGACGAACGAGCCCAGGCAGTCGCGGCATTCTCTGACGCCGCATCAGCGCAACGCTCGGTAGAAGACGCCATGGCCGACATTGCGATGAAGCGCAACGAGGCCGAGTCGGCGCTGGCAAAAGCCGCCTCGTCCGGAGCTGCAGCACAAGCCGCTTCGATCATGGCGGGATACACGCAAATCGTGTCGCCGGACAATGCGGTCGTCATCAGGCGACTCGTCGATCCGGGCACGTACGTCCAAGCCGGAACGCCAGTGCTACGCGTGGCGGTCATCAGCAGGGTCCGCGTTCAGGCGAACATCGCCCAGGAAGACCTGCAGTTCGTTCAGGTCGGCGCGCCGATGGTAGCCACGTTGCCCGGCGGCCAGGCGATTCGCGCGCGCATAACCTCGATTCAACCCGCAACGGACCCCGCGACGCATACCGCAATCGTCGAAGCCGTCGTGGATAATCCAAACGGCCTGCTTGTACCGGGCACGTTCGTGCGCGTCGTCATCCGCGGCATCCCGACGCGACAGCGCAATGGCGTGGACGTCCCATCGGCGGCTATCGTTGGAGCCGGGACCGACACCGTGATCTGGATGGATGTCAACGGCACGGCGCACCGGGTGCCCGTGCGCGTGTACTCGGACGACGGCGTTACCGCGCAAGTGATCGGCGACGTGCATGGCGGCGATCGGGTCATTGTCGAGGGCGCGGCGGATCTCGAAGAAGGCGTGCCGATTGCGGGAACCTCGTCGTGAAGGATTCCGCTCTCGAGGCACGTGGTGGGGTGCCGGGCTGGGCGCTTCGCCACCCGCACCCCGTCATCGTCGTCTATCTCGCGCTCGTGCTAGCCGCCATCGGCGCAGCGCTCATCGTCCTGCCCACGCGCATGATGCCGTACGTGCAGAGTCCGTTGATCAGCGTGGTGACGATGGTCCCCGGCTACGCCCCGAGCGACGTCGAGACGTACTTCACGAAACCCATCGAACAACGTATGACCGATCTGCGTGGCGTGCGCTTCATACGGTCGGTTTCGCAGCAAGACCTCTCGATCGTGACGCTGCAATTCCCGTATGGGTACGACATGCAGCGCGCGCTGGTCGACACCCAGCAGCTGGTCCAGCAGGCGCAGGCCGATCTGCCATACGACCGCGCGAATCTCAAACCGTCGTGGGTCATTCCGGTCGATCCGCTCAACACGCCCGTCTTGCAGCTCGCGCTTACTGGTATCGGCTGGAGCCTCGTTGACCTTCGCCAACTCGCGCAGAACGACGTCGTCGCTGCGCTCAAGACGATACCCGGCGTGCAGACGGTGCAGGTGTTCGGCGGGCGTCAGCGCCAGCTGCGAGTCGACGTCGATCGCACCAAATCCGCGGCGTACGGTCTTTCACTCCCGGATGTCGCGAGCGCGCTCGACACGCAGAACGTCACCCGGTCCGGTGGCACGCTCACGGCGGTCGGGCGCGAAACCGTCGTTCGCGGCGACCTTCGTGTGAAATCGGCGCGCGAGATGCTCGACTATCCGCTCACGACGGTGGGGGGCCGGACCATCTATCTTCGCGACGTCGCGACCGTCGTCGACGGCGCGAGCGAGCAGCGTTCCGCGTATCGCTTCAACGGCAAAGACGCCGTCGAAGTATCGGTCATCGAAAATCCGGACGCAAGTTCGCCGCAGATCATCACCGCGGTCAAAGACAAGGTAGCGCAGCTCGAGCGCGATCACCCGGGCTTGAAGTTCGCGACGGCATACGACAACTCGCGCTTTGTTTCGGCGCTCAAGCGCAACATGTTCGAGGAGCTGCTGGTCAGCGTTCTGCTCGCGGGCATCGTGCTGCTCGTGTTTCTCGAGGATGTCAGCGCTACGCTGATCGCAGTGCTCGCGATTCCCACATGTCTTGCTATCGCCGTGCTGCTCTTCATCCCCATGGGTTTCTCAATCAATAGCTCAACGCTGCTCGGCCTGCTGCTGGCGATCGGCCCGCTCGTCGACGGTTCCATCGTCGTCGTGCACGCAGTTCATCGGCATCTTGTCATGGGCAAGACCCCGGCGAAAGCTGCGGTCGGTGGCACGCTCGAGGTCGTGATTCCCGTCGCCGCCGCCACCGGCGTGATGATCGTGGCCGTGATCCCCCTGCTCACGAGCGGTGGCATCACCCAGATCATGTTCGTCGGCCTGGTATGGCCGATCGTCTTCGCGTTGTTGGCCTCGCTCGCTGTGTCCCTGACTCTCACGCCGCTGCTCGCCGCGCACGTGTTTACGGGCACCGAATCAAAGCCGTTCTCGTGGCGCACCCGCTTCGATGACGCGGTGACGCGTTTGCTGACGCCCGCACGCACGACGCTGGCGAGGATCGAAGCGACGTATCGCGCTGGCTTGCGTTGGAGCCTCGCGAACCGAGCGGTTCTGCTCGGCAGCGCCGCCATTTTGACGTACGCGGGGATTTCGCTCTACCCGTTCATCGGCAGCGAGATGATGCCGCTCGCCGACACCGGCCAGGGCAGCGCCTACGTGGAAGCCGATCCGGGCACGTCGTTTGCGCAGATGAACGCAAAGGCGCAAGCGTTTGAACGCATCTTGCTTGCCCAGCCCGAAGTTCAAAACCTCTCGGCGGAGATCGGCGAAGAGCCACAAGGCTCGTACTTCACCGGCGGTGCCATGAACGGGGTGAACGCCGCGTCGTACATGATCACCTTCGTACCAAAAGAAGATCGGCGGCGCACGATCTGGCAGGTCATGGATGACGTCTACACGAGCGCATCTGCTAAAATCCCTGGGCTGAGGCGCGTCGCCCTCAAAGAGATGGGCAGTGACGTCATGTCCACGACCGCCGCGCCGGTGGAGCTGCTTCTCTATGGCAAGGACCTGAACGAGCTCCACGGCATCGCCGGACAGGTTGCCGACGTCTCGCGCCGCGTTCCGGGCATGGTGCAAGTGGCAACGTCGACGGCGCTCACCCAGCCCGAAGAGCATATCGTCGTTGATCGCACGCGCGCATCGCAAATCGGCCTAACGCCCGACGACGTTCTCATGCAAGCCTATTTCGCCACCCATGGCGGACTGACCACGGAATATTTCAACCCTGAAAATCTGCGGCACGATACGATTCTCGTGCGCTATGCGAACGAGTATCGCGCAACGTCGGGCGATCTAGCCCGGGTTCAGATCGTCGGCCAAAACGGGCAGATCGTGCCGCTCACCGCAATCGCGAGCATCGAGCGCAGCGTTGGACCGACTGCCATCGAGCACGACGGCTTGCGCCGCACGGTTTCGGTACTCGGTTACTATCGCAAAGGGGGCCGCGGCGAGATGGCGCTCGACACGGACGTCGTGATGGGCGCGCTCGCCCAGGTGCCATTCCCGCTGGGCTACGGCATCGAAATGCGCGGCGACATGACCGAGATGATGACCAGTTTCACACGGCTGCTCGACGCGATGGCGATAGCGGTCATCTTCATCTATCTGCTGCTCGTCGCGCAGTTCCGATCATTCGTGCAGCCGCTCACCATGCTGCTGGCGATCCCGTTGCAATTGTTCGGGGTGTTCGGCGCGCTGCTGCTCGCCCACCAAAATTTCTCGACGGTCTCCATCTTGGGGATCGTGGTGGCCAACGGCATGGCGGTGAGCAACGCGATCTTGCTGCTGGATCTGATCATCCGAACGCGCGCGGCCGGTGCAACGCGCGACGACGCGATCTTGGCAGCTGGACCAATCCGTCTGCGTCCGATCATGATGACGACGATCGTCAGCATGCTCGTGTTGGCTCCGGTCGCGTTCTTTCCGAAAACCGGCGTAGATGCATACTCGCCGCTCGCGACGGTGATCATCGGCGGCTTCGGCATTTCCACGCTGCTCACGCTCTTCGTCGTGCCCGTCATGTACGCCACGCTGGACGACCTTCTTGAGCGGCTTCGCGAGCGGCGGCTGGCTCGGGAGCCCGCGCGTGCGTAGTCTGCGGATAACGTCAGCCGTTCTGTCGCTGGTGCTTGTTCATCCCGCGATGGTCTCGGGTGCGCCACTCGCGTGGAGTGGCCCGTTGACCCGCGCGCAAGCCATAGCGCGCGTCACCGCGGCCGGTTTTGACGTGCGCACCGCACTGGCGCAAGCGGATGAAGCAGCGGCGCAGATCGCGGGCGCCCGCGCGGTGCTGCTACCGCAGGTCTCGATTAGCGGCGAATCGCTGAATGCCAATCTGCCGCAATTCGGCATGCCGGTCGCCCGGCAAACGTACGCCTCCTTGTCCGGCAGCCTGCCGATCGTCCAGATCTCGGCGCTCGAGGGGGTGCGCGCAGCGAACAACGACTCGACAGCCTCGACGTATGATCTCGCTGCTGTTCGCAACGATGCCGCGCTCTCCGCGGCTATCTTCTACGACAACGCGGTGCTCGCGTCGGAAATCGTGCAGTCGCGCGAAACGGCCGTTGCCGATCAGCAAGCGAACGTCGCGCGGACGGAGCTCCTCGTTCGCGTTGGTAAGCTGCCTGGTTACGAATCCGCGCGGGCGCGCGCGGCACTGGCCGATGCTCAGCAGTCTGCTGAGGACGCAGCCGCGCAGCGCGACGAGGCGTTCAACGCGCTTAAAGTCGCCTTGGACTTCGATTTGACCTCGACGCTGACGCTTGGCGATTCCCTTGCGCCGAAACCGTTCGGTGATAGCGAACAGGCGACGCTCGCCCGAGCAGTCGTCCAGCGGCCAGATCTATTGGCCGCGTCGTTTCGCGTGGAAAGCGCACGGGCGAAACTCTCGCAGGCGAGGGCCGCATACGTGCCGGTCGTTTCGATCTCCGCGCAAACCTATCATGGCACTTCGTCACCGCCTCTCGGAAAGGCAGGCTCGCAGGTAAGCGTGAGCGCGGCCGTACCGATCCTTGACGGCGGTGCGCGGTCGGCGGCGACCCGGCAGGCAGCCGACGAGTTGGCGAAAGCGCAGATCGGGTACGAACACAGTCGTCTCATGGTGCAGGCCGACGTCGCCAATGCGTGGGTTGAGCTGAACGCCGCGCGCACAAATCTTCAAACGGCTCAGACTGAGCGCGAGAACGCCGACAAGACCCTGCGCGTCGCGCGATTGCGGCAACAGGTAGGCAAGGCAATCCAGCTCGAGGTACTCGACGCGCTTTCGCTGGCTGCATCCGCGCGAGAGATGGTGCTGCACGCGCAAGCTCGTTACGATCTTGCAGTGGCGGGCGTTCGTCATGCGGCCGCAGATCTGCAACCGTGAAACCATGGAGGATCTTTCGATGAAATCGATCGTTGGCGCGATGTTCGCACTGCTGATCCTTGCGGGATGCGCGAAGACCGGATCGAACAATGTCACAAACGCAGGAGCGCTCACGCCGACCGCCTCGTCGGGCGAGCTTGCACTATCGCTGGCCTTCGACCCTTCGCCTCCCAAACGAGGCAGCGAAACCATCACGATCACTATCCACGATGCTGGCGGGAATGCGGTGAAAGGGGCGCACGTCAGCGTCGCGACCTACATGCCGTTGATGTCGATGAGCGGCCCGACGCTCGCGCCGCAGGACAATGGCGATGGAACCTACTCGGCCATTGTCAATATGAACTATCAGACGAAATGGGTGCTTGATGTTGATGTAACGGGCGGCGGCAAGTCCGGGAAGGCCGAATTTGAACAGGTCGTGCAGTAACGTATGATGGTGGCGGCTGGGGGAAGGCACATCCAAAATGGTAAGCGATAGAAATGAAGTGGCTGCCGACGGCAAGAACCCTTTTCGAATCAACGTGGGCAAGTGGCGGAACTGGCAGACGCGCCGGACTTAGAATCCGGTGGGGCGACCCGTGAAGGTTCGAGTCCTTTCTTGCCCAGCTTGTGTAGCGTTCGCGTGAAGCTCAAAAAATTCTGTGCTCGAGCGAAGCTCGACGACGGCGCGAGCGCAGCTCGCGCTTTAGTGGTGTGACTTCTCCTCGGAGTCCGGCGGCCACATCTGCGGCGCTTCTTCGCGGACTCTCACCACGGTGATCCACAAAAAAATCACGAGATAGATGACGCCGCCGATCACGAGAACCGCGGCGACTAACTCGGAGCTGTTCACGCCGCGGGCCTTCGGCGCGCTCCGACGATTCCCCGCAAGGAAATCGCGGCCGCTCGCGTAAGGGGTCGCCTTCGTAGATTTTGCGGAAGTAGCTCAGCGGTAGAGCATCGCCTTGCCAAGGCGGGGGTCGCGAGTTCGAATCTCGTCTTCCGCTCCATGAGCGAGCAGTGATCGCTCACGGTCGGCTAAAGCCGACCGCTCCATACCACCGCGACGACACCAAGGGATTCTGTGACCGCCGTTCTCCATCGTCTCGCGCCGACCGAAGTCGAGCTCGAAATCGAAATACCAGCAGCCGATCTCGAAGCGGCGCGCGAACGCGCCTATAAGAAACTCGTCAAACAATTTCGGATCCCCGGTTTTCGCCCCGGTCGCGCGCCGCGGCGCATCCTCGAGCAGCACGTCGGCGCCGAGCGCCTCGAGCATGAGGCGATCGACGACGCCGTTCCCGAGGCCTACGCGTCGGCGCTGCGCGAGCACAGCCTCGAACCCGTCGATCGCCCGAAGCTCGACGTCGAACGCAGCGACGACGGCAAGGCCTTGCGGGTCAAAGCGACGGTCGCCGTGCGGCCCGAGATCGCCCTCGGCGACTACGCATCGATTCGCGTCAGCCTGCCGCCGACCAGCGTGAGCGACGAAGAGGTCGAGAACAGCTTGCAGGCGCTGCGCCGGCGCGCGGCCACGCTGGAGCCGGTCATCGATCGCGGCATCGAGTCGGGTGACGTCGTGACACTCGACTACGAGGGCACGGTCGACGGTAAGCCGTTCGAGGGCGGATCCGCGCACGGCCATACCACCGAGATCACCGATCAAAAATTCATCCCGGGGTTCGCCGAGCAGCTCTTCGGCGCGCGACCGGGCGAGCGACGCGACGTTCGCGTCACGTTTCCGCCGACATATCAAGCGGCCGGGCTCGCCGGCAAACCCGCGGTCTTCGATGTGCTCGTCCAGGAAGTGAAGACGCCGGTCTTGCCAGCTGTGGACGACGACTTCGCCAAGCTGGTGTCGGAGAGCGAGACGATCGACGCCCTCCGTTCGGATATCCGCAAACGGCTCGAGTTGGTCGCCGGCCAGCGCGCCCGCGACGGCGCCGAGCAGGAGCTCATCCAGCGCCTGCTCGATACGCACGACTTCCCGCTGCCGGAAGTGCTCGTCAGCCGCGAGGTCGAACGCATCCGAGCCGACGCGAAAGACTCGGTCGAACGGTCCGGAGGTGAGTGGGAGGCCTATCTGCGCGAGCAGCAGCTCGACGAGAACAAGCTGAGTGAAGACATGCGGGCGCGGGCGCGCAGCCGCGTCAAATCGAGCTTGCTGATCGAGGCGATTGCGAAGGCCGAGAACGTCGAAGCCACCGAGGCCGATATCACTCGCGAGATCAACCGCATGGCGCGCTCGATGCGTCAGCCGGCCGAACGAATCGTGGGTTGGCTGCGCGAAGGCGGCGGGTTTTCACGGCTGGTCGACGCCGTGCGGCGCGAAAAGACCGTCGATCGGCTGCTGGATGCGGCGCTCAAACACGAGCCGGCAGTCGGCCAGCCCAGCGGGACAATGACGGCGCAGACGTAAAGGACAGCGAAAGGACGAGGCGGAGAAACGAATGGGACATCTGGTGCCGATGGTCGTCGAGCAGACCGCGCGCGGGGAGCGTGCGTTCGACATCTTTTCGCGCTTGCTCAAAGAGCGGATCGTCTTCATCGGCGGGGCAATCGACGACAATCTGGCTAATCTCGTCATGGCGCAGCTGCTTTTCCTCGAAAAGGAAGATGCCGATAAAGATATCGAGATGTATATCAATAGCCCGGGCGGCAGTCTGACGGCCGGGCTCGCTATCTATGACACGATGCAAATCGTGAAGCCCGACGTGGCCACGTTTTGCGCGGGCATGGCCGCGAGCGCCGCATCGGTACTGCTGGCCGGCGGCGCCAAGGGCAAGCGCTTTGCGCTGCCATTCTCGAAAGTATTGATCCATCAGCCGTGGGTGTCGCAGGTGGGCGGCCAGGCCACCGACCTCGAAATCTACGCGCGCGACCTCATCAACATGCGCAAGACATTAGCGGGGATCTACGTCTCCCACACCGGTCAGCCCCTCGAGCGGATCGAGCGCGACATGGAGCGCGACTATCACATGACGGCGCAAGAAGCGGTCACGTACGGGCTGGTCGACAGCGTCATCAATCGCGACTCGCGGCACAATTCCGCGCCCACGCCGGTGCCGGTCGCCTAAGCATGTTCCGATTCGGGGACGAGAAAGGTCAGCTCAAGTGCAGCTTCTGCGGCAAGTCGCAGGAACAGGTCCGCAAGCTGATCGCCGGCCCCGGCGTCTACATCTGCGACGAGTGCATCGAGCTGTGCAACGAGATCATCGAGGAAGAGCTCTATAAGAACGTCGACGAGTCGCTGCGGCTGCGCAACATCCCCAAACCGAAAGAGATCAATCACATCCTCAACCAGTACGTGATCGGCCAAGACCGCGCCAAGAAGAGCCTCGCGGTCGCGGTCTACAATCACTACAAGCGCATCAATTCCGCCCAGACCTCGAACGACGACGTCGAACTGCACAAGAGTAACATCTTGCTCATTGGCCCGACCGGGTCCGGCAAAACGTATCTAGCCCAGACGCTCGCCAAGATCCTCGACGTGCCGCTTGCCATGGCGGATGCCACCTCGCTGACCGAAGCTGGCTACGTGGGCGAAGACGTCGAGAACATTCTGCTCAAGCTGATCCAAGCGGCGGATTACGACGTCAAACGAGCGGAAAAAGGCATCGTCTACATCGACGAGATCGACAAAATCGCGCGCAAGAGCGAAAATCCGTCCATCACGCGCGACGTGTCCGGCGAAGGCGTGCAGCAAGCGCTCCTCAAGATCCTCGAAGGCACGACGGCGAACGTGCCTCCGCAAGGTGGCCGCAAGCACCCGCATCAAGAATTCATCCAGATCGATACGACCAACGTCTTGTTCATCTGCGGCGGCGCGTTCGACGGGCTCGAGCGGATCATCGAAGGCCGCGTGTCGAGCCAGAGCCTCGGCTTCCGCGCCGCGCCCGAACCGAAATCGGAGAAGAAGCACAGCCGCTTGCTGCAGCAGCTGCTTCCCGAAGATCTGCTGAAATATGGTCTGATACCGGAGTTCATCGGCCGGCTGCCCATCGTCGTCACGCTGGATTCGCTCGACGAGCTCGCGCTGCGGCGCATCCTCACCGAGCCGCGAAACGCGCTGGTGCGCCAGTACCAGAAGATCTTCGCGATGGACGGCATCGAGCTGTCGCTGACGAAGGAAGCGCTGGTCGCGATCGCGCAGCGCGCGCAGCTGCGCAAGACCGGCGCGCGCGGGCTGCGCTCGATCATCGAAGAGGTCATGCTCGACGTCATGTACGATCTTCCGAGCTTGACCAACGTGAAGAAGTGCATCATCGGCAAAGAGGTCATCGACGGCGTGCAGACGCCCATACTGATCCCGACGACCCAGCAGAAGGACGTCCCCGCGTAATCCAGGGTCTGCTGTGCTCGAGCGCAGCTCGACGCCGGACTCGACCGAAGGTCGAGTCCTTTTCATTTCGAAGCGTCCCTCATGCTCACCATCGACGACGTGCGCGCGGCCGCGCGGAGATTACGAGGCGTCGCCGAGCGCACGCCGGTCGCGCACGTCGACGCGCTCGATGAGATTTCCGGCAACTCCGTGTTCTTCAAATGCGAGAACGCCCAGCGGGTCGGCGCGTTCAAGTTTCGCGGCGCCTACAACGCGCTGAGCCAGTTCGACGATGCGCAGCGAAGGCGCGGCGTGGTGACGTTCTCGTCCGGCAATCACGGCCAAGGCATCGCGCTCGCGGCGCAGCTGCTTCGCATGCCGGCGGTCGTGGTGATGCCCGAGGACGCGCCTGCGGTAAAACTGAATGCCACGCGCGGCTACGGCGCGGAGCTGGTCCTCTACGATCCGGCGACGGAAGATCGGGAGAGCGTCGCGACACGGATCTCGCAGCAGCGAGGGGCTGAGCTCGTGCCGCCGTTCGACGACGAGCGGGTGATGGCCGGACAAGGCACGCTCGCGCTGGAGCTGCTCGAGGACGTTCCGAATCTCGATCTGCTGCTCGTTCCGGTCGGGGGCGGCGGATTGCTTTCGGGCTGCGCAACCGTCATGCGAGCCGAGCGGCCGCAATCGAAGGTCTACGGCGTGGAACCGCAGGGCGCGAACGACTGGCAGCAGTCGTGGCAGCGCGGCGAACGCGTCCAGATCGAGTCTGCCGACACGATCGCCGACGGCTTGCGCCCCACCGCGCCGGGCAAGCGGACGTGGCCGATCGTCCGCGAGCGTTGCGACGGCATTCTCACCGTGTCCGACGACGAGATCAGGCGCGCGATGCGCGCGCTGTTCGAGCTTGCCGGGCTCGTCGTCGAACCGAGCGGCGCCGCAGCGCCTGCGGCAGCGCTGTTCGGCGCAACGGGTGTGCGCGGCAAGCGGATCGCCGCCGTGATCAGCGGCGGCAACGTCGACCGCGAGCGTTTTGAAGAATTGATCCGCCTGTAGCCGCGGCCATTCACGGCCGCGCGGTCTGCATGGCCGCGGCGGCCGATGACCGAAAACAAACGTCATGCTCGATAAGTACGATCCCGCCGCTATCGAGGCGCCGTGGTACGAGCGCTGGGAGGCGGCCGGCGTGTTCCACGCCGAGCCGGATCCGTCGCGTCCGCCGTTCGTGATCCCGATGCCGCCACCGAATATCACCGGACGGGCGCACATGGGGCATGGCTCGACGTATACGCCGATGGACATCCTCACGCGCCTGCACAGGATGCGGGGCGACAACGCGGTGTGGCTGCCCGGACAAGACCACGCGGCCATCGCGACCCAAAACGTGATCGAGAAAGAACTCGCCAAAGAAGGTCTCACGCGTCACGATCTGGGCAGAGAGCGATTCATCGAGCGCGCCAAGGAATGGCGCGCGCTGTACGGCGGCATCATCTACCAGCAGTTCCGCGCGCTCGGCTTCGGGCCGGACTGGCAGCGCGACCGCTACACGATGGACGACGGCCTCAGCCGGGCTGTCGTCAAGGTGTTCGTCGCGCTCTATCGAGAGGGCTTGATCTATCGCGGCACGCGTCTCGTCAACTGGTGCCCGCGGTGCGGCAGCACGCTCTCGGACAGCGAGGTCGAGCACGAGGCGACCAGTGGCACGCTGTACTACGTTCGCTACAGGGCAGAGACCGGCGACGGCGCAGTCACGGTCGCAACGACGCGGCCGGAGACGATCTTCGCCGACGTCGCGGTCGCCGTGCACCCCGAGGACGAGCGCTACCGCGCGCTCATCGGCACGCGCGTCATCCGGCCACTGTCCCCGGCGCCGATCCCGGTCATCGCGGATCCATCCGTCGAGCGCGCCTTCGGCACCGGCGCGCTCAAGATCACGCCGGGTCACGATTTCACCGACGCGGACATCGGCGAGCGCCACGGACTGCCAGCGATCTCGGTCATCGGCACCGCCGCCACGATGACCGGCGACATCGAAGCGGAATTCGTCGGGCTCGACCGCGGCGCGGCGCGCGGCCTCGCGCTGCGCAGGTTACGCGAGCGCGGCTCCCTCGAACGTGAGGAACCGCACGCGATCAGCGCCGCGATCTGCTATCGTTGCGATACCGTCATCGAGCCGCTGCTGTCCAAGCAGTGGTTCGTCCGCATGCAGCCGCTCGCCGAGCCAGCGCTGGCCGCGTCTCGCGAGGGTCGCGTCCGCTTCGTGCCGGAGCGCTACCGGCGCACCTACGAAGACTGGCTCGAGCGCATCCGCGACTGGACCATCTCGCGCCAGATCTGGTGGGGCCACCGCTTGCCGGTTTGGTATTGCCCGGACGGTCACGTCACGGTGAGCGAATCCGCCCCGTCGACGTGCGCGACGTGCGGGCGAGACGAGCTCGCGCAAGACGATGACACGCTCGACACGTGGTTTTCGAGCTCTCTGTGGCCGTTTTCGATTCTCGGCTGGCCTGAGCGGACGCCGGAGCTGGCGGCGTGGTACCCGGCCCAACTCCTGGTCACGGGCCGCGAGATTATCTTCTTGTGGGTCGCGCGCATGGTCATGATGGGTCTGCACTTTACCGGCGACGTTCCGTTCAGCGAGGTGCTCATCACGCCGCTGATCCTCGACGAGCAAGGCCGCAAGATGAGCAAGTCGCTCGGTAACTCGCTCGACCCGATGGAGCTCGTACAACAGTTCGGCGCCGATGCGACGCGCTTCGCCATCGTGAGCCAAATGCACGAAGGCCAAGATGTGCGGTTCGCGGTGGCCAAGTGCGACGAAGCGCGCAAGTTCTGCAACAAGCTCTGGCAGTCGGTTCGCTTCGCGCTCCAGTCGTTTCCCGAACTTGGGGCTTCGGGCGCGGCGACGGCTGAGCCCGATCCCGGCTCGTGGACGCTCGCCGACCGCTGGATCATGCACCGGCTCGCGAAGACCGTGGCTGATACGAACGCGGCATACGAAGCGTTTGATTTTTCGGAAGCGGCGCGTCTGCTCTACGCCTTCGTCTGGAACCAGCTGTGCGACATCTACATCGAGATCGCCAAGGACCGACGGCCGTCGCGCGCCGCCTTACTCGGCCGCACGCTCTCGACGGCCCTTCAACTCTTACATCCAATCATGCCGTTCGTCACCGAAGAGCTGTGGCAGCACCTGCCGCACAGCGGAACCTTTGCGGGCGAGGGACCGTGGCCGACTGCGGAATCCGGGCGCGCGGACGAGCGCGCCGACGCGGAGATGTCGCGCCTGCTCGAGTTTCTCGATGCCGTTCGCGCGCTTCGCGCCGTGCCGAAGATCCCGTACCGGGAATTCCGAGACGTCCACGTCGCCGGAGCCGATCCCGCCTTGCTCGAGCTGCTGCAACGCGAATCCGGCGTCGTGAAAACGCTTGGGCGCGCGGAGCGCGTCCACCAGATCTCCGGCCAAAACGGCCGACCGCCGCATGCCTTGTCGCGCCGGCTCGGCGCAGCCGAGATCCTGCTTCCGGTCGACGGCGCATTCGTCGAGAAAGAACGCTCGTCGCTTGCCAACGAGATCGCCGCGGCGGATGCCGAGATCGCCGCGCTCGAACGCAAGCTGGCGTCACCGGGATTCACGGGCAAAGCGCCGCCGCCCGTCGTGGAAAAGGAGCGATCTCGGCTCGAGCAGCTGCGCGCGTCGCGCGCGTTGAGCGCCGAACGCCTCAAGCAACTCTAGAAGCGACAAATCCGCGAATCGGGCAGGCGCTCGCCGAGCGCGAGCCGAAACGAAAAGTCCGGCCATCCTGTAGGTCGACCAAACTCGACCCGGTGGGCGAAAGCCGACCGCTCCAAAAGCAGCCGGAGGACCCCAAACCCTTGAGCACGACCAGAGACGATACGCTGCGAGCACAGCGCGTCGTGCTTTCCGCTGCGGCGCTGCAGCGGACGATCGAGCGCTTGGCCCAGCAGATCGTGGAGGTCAACGGCGCGAGCCCCGACCTCGTCCTCATCGGCATCCGGAAGGGCGGCGAGAACCTCGCCCGCAGGCTGCACGACGCGATCAAGCGGCAATCCGGCATCGACGTGCCGCTCGGCTTCCTCAACATCACGCTGTACCGCGACGACGATGCGTCGCCCGAAATTCCGGGCAGCCAGATCACCCAGCATCTCGCCGGCAAGGAGATCGTGATCGTCGATGACGTGCTGTTCACGGGCCGCACCGTGCGCAGCGCGCTCGATGCGATCACCGACCTCGGACGGCCCAACGCCGCCCGCTTGTGCGTGCTCATCGATCGCGGCTGCCGCGAGCTGCCCATTCAGCCGGACTACGTGGGTCGAGTGGTCCCGACGTCGCGCTCCGAGCACGTCGACGTCGCGCTCCGGCCCGAACCGAGCGACGACGATCGCGTCGTCATCTACGAGCGCAGCTGACCGTGCGCCATCACTTGCTCGACCTCGACGACGCGGACCGGCCGGCCATCGAGTCCCTCATCGGGCGCGCTCGCGAATTCAAAAACGGCGCGAAGATCGGCGAACCGCTGGCGCAGCGAGCGGTGATCGGCATGTTCTTCGAGCCGAGCACGCGCACGGCGTTATCGTTCGCGCTCGCCGCGCGCCGGCTTGGCGCGATCTGGTTGGATTTTGCTCCACCGAGCTCGTCGCTCCTCAAGGGCGAGTCGCTCGAGGACACCATGCGCACCGTTCGCGCCCTGGGCGTCGACGTGATCGTCGTGCGCCACTCCGAAGCCGGTTTTCCGCACGCGCTTTCCCGCCACTTCGAGGGCGCGATCGTCAACGCCGGTGACGGCGCGCACGCGCATCCGACGCAGGGCGTGCTGGATGCCATGACGCTGGTCGAGGAGTTCGGCGACCTGCGCGGGCGGCGGCTCCTCATCGCCGGCGATATCAAGCACAGCCGCGTGGCGCGCTCGAGCGCGCGCGCCGCGTGGCTGCTCGGCGCGGACGTGACGTTGTGCGGACCACCCCTGCTGCTTCCGCCGTCGCAGCCCGCTTGGGGTTTCGCGAACCTATCGTCCGACCTGGACGCATGCTTGGAAAATGCGGACGCCGTGATGCTCTTGCGCATCCAGACGGAGCGCGCGGACGGCGCAGAGCTTCCGGCAGCGGACGATCTGGCCTTCGCCTATGGTCTTTCCGAGGAACGCGCGGCGCGCTTGCCCGCGCACGCCATCATCATGCACCCCGGGCCCGTGAATCGGGGGCGCGAACTCGCGGCCGCCCTCGTCGCCGGCGCGCGCAGCCGCATCGAGCGTCAGGTGACGAACGGAGTGTTCGTGCGCATGGCAGTCTTGGAACGCGCCGCTTGACGCCGCATCCGAATTCCGTCTCGGCGCAGGCGAGAGATTTCGTCGGGGCACGCGTCGTCGACCCATCCCTCTCACTCGACGCGATCCGCACCGTCGTCGTGCGCAAGGGCATGATCGCGGCGTTGCTCGATGGGCCTCCGTCCGCGGTCGATCCCAACGTCGAGCGCGTCGATTGCGCGGGCTTGCTGCTGTGCCCCGGATTCATCGATCCGCACGTGCACGCGCGCGAGCCGGGCGAATCTCACAAAGAAACCTTGGCGAGCGCCCTGGGCGCCGCAGCCGCGGGCGGCTTCGCCGGCATTGCCGTCATGCCGAACACCAAACCGGCGTTGGACGACGCTTCGCATATCCGGCGTCTCGCCGACGCCGCTAAGCGGCTTGGCGGCACGCGCTGCTACCCGGTCGGCGCCGTCACGCTAAGACGAGAGGGCAGCGCGATCGCGCCGCTGCGCAGCATGGCGGCAGCCGGCGCCGTCGCGTTTTCCGACGATGGCCACGCCACGGCGTCGCTCAAGACGCTATACAACGCGGCGCGACTCATCGCCGATCTGCCGCAGCCGATGCTTTCCCACTGCGAAGACCCGACTTTCGCCGGCGCGCTGATGCATGAAGGCGAAACGAGCGACCGGCTCGGCATTCCGGGGACCCCGGCGCTGGCCGAGAGCGCAATCGCGGCGCGCGACGTGTTGGTCGCGCAAGCCACGGGCAAGACCTGGCATCTGTGTCACGTCAGCAGCTCGCAAACCGTCGAAGTCCTGCGTTGGGCGCGATCGGCGGGCATCCGCGTGTCCGGAGAAGCGACGCCGCACCATCTCCAGTGCACGGACGAGCGGCTCAAGGATTACGACGGGAGCATGCGCGTCAACCCGCCGCTGCGCAGCGCCGCCGACGTGGATGCGCTGCGCAGGGCCGTCGCTGACGGGTCGATCACCATCTTCGCCTCCGATCATGCGCCGCACGCCGACGCCGAAAAAGCTGCGCCGCTCTCAGGCGCCTGCGCCGGATTTAGCGGGCTCGAGGTCGCCGTTGCCGCCACGTTCGAGGCGTTGGCCGGTCTCGTCGCGCTGCCGACGCTCGTGGCGAACTTCTCGACCAAAGTGGCGGCGCTGCTGAACGTGCCGGGCGGAACGCTTGCGCCGGGATCGCCCGCAGATTTGACCGGTCTGTATCTCAAGCGTCCGTGGATCGTGGATCCGCTGGCCTTTCGGTCGAAGGGCCGCGTCACGCCGTTCGCCGGGCGCACGTTTTCGGTTCGACCCGCGCTCACGGTGGTGGCCGGCGACATCGTCTACGCCAAGCTCGAGCCGGTGGCCGGGCGGGCCAAGCCGATCTCGGTGACGCCGTGACGCTCGCGCGGCTGCTGCTCGCCGATGAGTCGAGCTTCGACGGCGCAGGCATCGGCCCGAACGGCACCTCACGCGGCGAAGCGGTGTTCTTCACCGGCGTCACGGGTTACGAAGAGGCGCTGACCGATCCGAGCTATGCGGGCCAGATCCTCGTGTTCTGCTACCCGCTGATCGGCAACTACGGCATCGATCCCGAAGTGCGCCAGCACGCGACCATCTGCGCAGCCGGCGCGGTTTTCAAACGGGTCAGCCGTCATCCAAGCCATCACCGGAGCATTGGCTCGCTGCCGGACTGGCTCGAGTCGAGCCGCGCGCGCGCCATCGAAGGCGTCGACACGCGCGCGCTGGTGACGAGACTGCGAGAAGCGGGAACGATGCGCGCGGTGCTGGCGATCGGCACGCATGCGATCGCGGATGCGCCGGCCGCGCTTGCGGCGTACGCCGACGCTCCGCTCGGCACTCCCGAACTCGTCGAATCGGTGCGCAAGCACGGCGCGCTCGCTCGCGCGGGCGGCCGCGCGCGCGTCGCCCTTATGGACTGCGGCGCCAAATCCAACATCGCCAACTGCCTCGCCGCCGCCGGCGCGGAAGTCATCGAGCTCCCAGCCAGCGCCTCATTCGACGACCTCGTCAAGCTCGGCGTCGACGGCCTGGTGGTGAGCAATGGTCCCGGCGATCCCTCCGAGCTCGACGGCGTCGTGGCGATGCTCAAAGACGTCGTGGCGTACGGCAAGCTCCCCACGTTCGGCGTCTGCCTGGGGCACCAGCTGCTCGCGCTGGCGCTCGGCGCGCGGACCTACAAGCTGAAGTACGGCCATCGCGGAGGCAATCAGCCGGTGCAGCGCTGCGCCGGCGGCGAAGTGCTCATCACCGCCCAAAACCATGGCTACGCCGTCGATGCGCGCAGCTTGCCGGCAGACGTCGAGCAGACCATGATCAACTTGAACGACGGCACCAACGAAGGTCTTCGCCACAAAACGCTTCCCATCTCATCGGTGCAATTCCATCCTGAGGCGTCACCCGGACCGACCGACGCGCGGCGCCTGTTCTCGCAGTTCGTGGATTCCGTGAGACCCGGCGACGCATGACTTCGCCACGCTCGGTCCTCGTCATCGGCTCCGGCCCGATCGTCATCGGGCAGGCAGCTGAATTCGACTACGCCGGCGTGCAAGCGTGCCGCGCGCTGCGCGAGGAGCGCTGCCGCGTCGTGCTCGTCAATTCGAACCCGGCGACGATCATGACCGATCCGGAGATCGCGGACGCCGTCTATCTCGAGCCGCTGGTGCCAACGTACGTCGAAGCGATCATCGCGCGCGAGCGCCCGGATGGCATGCTCGCGACGCTGGGCGGCCAGACCGGGCTCAATCTCGCAGTGACGCTGGCCGATCTCGGCGTGCTCGAGCGTTACGGCGTGCGGCTGCTCGGCACTCCCATCTCCACCATTCGTTTGGCGGAAGACCGCGCGCAGTTCAAGGCGGCCATGCAGTCGATCGGCGAGCCGGTTCCGCCGTCTGCGATCGTCCGCGACCTCGACGAGGGGCTCGCCTTTGCCGACGCGGCCGGCTTTCCGCTCATCGTGCGCCCGGCCTACACGCTGGGCGGCACCGGCGGCGGCGTGGCGCGCGACCGCGCCGAGCTCGTCGAGATCCTTCGGTCCGGCCTTGCGGCGAGCATCATCCACCAAGTGCTCGTGGAAACCTCGCTGCTCGGTTGGAAAGAGATCGAGTACGAAGTCCTGCGCGACCGCGCCGACAACTGCCTGATCGTCTGCAACATGGAGAACGTGGATCCGATGGGCGTCCACACCGGCGACTCGATCGTCGTGGCCCCGTCCCAGACGCTTTCCGACCGGGACTTTCACCGTCTGCGCGCAGCGGCCATCAACATCATCCGCAAGCTCGCCGTCGAAGGCGGCTGCAACATCCAGTTCGCCGTGGATCCGGCCAGCGACGCCTACCACGTCGTCGAGGTCAATCCGCGCGTGTCTCGCTCGTCGGCGCTGGCCAGCAAAGCGACCGGCTACCCGATCGCCAAGATCGCGGCGAAGATCGCGCTCGGCAAATTGCTTCCCGATATCGCGAACCCCGTCACTGGGGTCACGAGAGCGGCGTTCGAACCGGCGCTCGACTACTGCGTCGTGAAGATTCCGCGCTGGCCGTTCGACAAGTTCCCGCTCGGCGACACGCGGCTCGGAACGCAGATGAAGTCGACCGGCGAGGTGATGGCGATCGGGCGCACGTTCGGCCAGGCGATGCTCAAGGCGGTGCGCGGTCTGGACATCGGCCGCGACACGTTGAGCGGCGGGCCGTACGAACAATGGAGCGACGACGAGCTCGACGAGGTCCTGCAGGTGCCGACGCACGAGCGGCTCTTCGTCGTGGCCGAAGCCCTACGGCGCGGCCGAGCACCGGACGACATCGCTCGCCGTTCGAGCATCGATCCGTGGTGGCTGTGGGAATTGAAGGAGCTGGTCGAGATTGAGGAGCGTTTGCGCGCCGGTCCGCTAAAGCCGGCCGCTCCAAACATCGTAGCAGCCAAGCTCGCGGGATACAGCGATACCACCATCGCGCGCCTGGCGAACGCGACGCTTCCGGACGTGCGCGCGGCTGTCGCTCGGATCCGCACCGGCTACAAGATCGTCGACACCGCAGCCGCCGAATTCCCGGCCCGCTCGCCGTACTACTACGCGACGGTAGAAGAAGACGACGAACTGGGGCGGTCCACGCAATCTCGACCGCCGCACAATGCAGTGGTGGTGGTGGGGAGCGGACCCATCCGCATCGGGCAGGGCATCGAATTCGACTACTCGTGCGTCCACGCGGCATGGGCGCTTCACGATGCCGGGCGCGCCTCGGTGATGATCAACAACAACCCAGAAACCGTCAGCACGGACTTCGACGTATCGGACGTGTTGATCTTCGAGCCTCCCTGCGTGGACGAGGTCGAACAAGCGGTGCGCGCGACGGACGCGGAGGGGGCGCTGCTGAGCTTTGGCGGCCAGACGCCGATCAACTTGGCGCGCGACCTCGCGGCGCGCGGCGTCAGGGTGCTGGGAACGAGCCAGCGCGCCGTGGACCTCGCCGAAGATCGCGAGAAATTCGATGCGGTTCTCGCGCAGCTCGGCGTCGCTCGCCCGCCGGGCCAAGCGGCCCAATCGTTTCGCAAAGCTCGCGAGATCGCGCGCGAGATCGGTTTTCCGGTGTTGGTGCGTCCGTCGTACGTGCTCGGCGGGCGCGGCATGGAGATCGTCTACAACGAGGCGCAACTCGCGTCGTACGCCGAGAGCGCTCCGCCCATCCTGCCCCACGCGCCGCTGCTGGTCGACAAGTACCTGGCCGGCACGGAAGTCGAAGTCGACGCCGTCTTTGACGGAACGGACATCTGCGTTCCCGGGATCTTCGAACACGTGGAGCGCGCGGGCATCCATTCCGGCGACTCGATGGCGGTCTATCCGACCCAGAACGTCGGAGCGGACATGGAAGCGCGCATCCTCGACGTCACCAGCACGCTCTGCGCCAAGCTGGGCATCCGCGGCCTCATCAACGTGCAGTACATCATCTACCAGGGCGAGCTGTACGTCATCGAAGCCAATCCTCGCGCCAGCCGCACCGTGCCCATCATCGCCAAGCTGACCGGCGTACCGCTGGTGGCGGCGGCGACGCGCGTCGCGCTGGGAGCATCCCTCAAAGAGATCGGCGCGCCGCTCGGCCTCGTGCCGCGGCCGGATTTCGTCGCCGTGAAGATCCCCGTGTTCTCGTTTCAAAAACTCAAGCGCGTGGAGACGCTGCTCGGCCCGGAGATGAAATCCACCGGCGAAGTGCTCGGCATCGACGCCAGCTACGCCGGCGCGCTGCTGCGCGGGCTGTTGGGCGCCGGCATCCCGCCGCCGCCAAAAGGCGGCCGCATCCTGCTCACGGTCGCCGACGAGGAGAAACTTGCGGCGCTGCCGATCGCGCGGACGTTCGTCGACATGGGCTACCGAATCGTGTCGACCGAGGGGACGTGGGAGTTCTTGCGCGATTCCGGCATCGCCGCCGCGCGCGTGAGCAAGATCGCCGACGGCTCGCCCCACGTCGTCGATCTCATCGGCGCAGCCGGCGTGGATCTCGTCATCAACGACGTCGGCGAGAAGTCGAGCGCGCAGAGCGACGGTTTCACGATCCGCCGCGCGGCCGTCGAAGCAGGCGTCGCCTGCCTCACGTCGCTGGACACCGTGCGCGCGCTGCTGCTCGCGCTGCAGCGTGCGGCGAGCGCGAACTCGGATCCCCCGAGCGTGCGCTCGCTGCAGGAATTCCTGCGCGGCGGACTCGCGGTATCGAAGGCGTGATGCGACGCCGCCTCGCGGCCCTGACGACGCTCTTCATCGCGCTCTTCGCCATCCTCGCGTTGTGGGACGTGCGCGTGCAGATCGCCGAGCGGCAAAGCATCGCCCAGCGGCCCGGCGATCCGCGCCGCGCGCTCTCGAACGAGCGCCGCGGGGCCCTGTCGGACGCCACTGGGGTGGCGTTGGCGCAAAGCAAAGGCGAACGGCGTATCTATTCCGCCGGCGCGTCGCTGGCGCAAGTCATCGGCTATTCGTCGCCGATGTACGGCGAATCCGGACTGGAGGCGGCGCTCGATTCCGTCTTGGCCCCGCCGCCGCCGGATGCAGATCCGCTGAAGCAACTCGCGACGCTCTTCGGGTCGTCGGAGGACTCCGGACCCGCCGCCGGCGGTCGCGCCGTGCTGACGCTGCGCCGCGACGTCGCGAGCGTGGTCGACGCCGCGCTGCCGGCCGGCATGCACGGCGCCGCCGTCGTGCTGGATCCTCGCACCGGCGCGATCTTGGCCGCGGTCAACCGGCCGACGTTCGATCCCAACAAGCTTGCGTCCGCGTGGAAATCGCTGCGCAATCGCGGCGACGCGCCGCTGCTGGACCGCGCGTTTGACGGCTTGTATCCTCCTGGCTCGACGTTCAAGATGCTCACCGCGAGCGCCGCGCTCGACAGCGGCACGTTCGTCAAGACCGACGTGTTCACTGACCCCGGATATTTCGACGTCCAGGGCTTTCGCGTGCACAACGCCGAGCACGAGGCGACTGGGACGCAGACGCTCGTCGGCGCTTTTGCGCTGTCGAGCAACGTGGATTTCGCGGGCATCGGCGTGCAGACGGGCATCGACACGTTTTACGACTACCTGCGTCGTTTCCACGTGGGTGACGACGACGCGCTGGTGATGTCGACGACGCGCGACGAAGTGCCGGCGAAGTCGACCATCGTGCCATCGGAGTTGGCGCAGATGGCGTTCGGACAGGGCGGGCTCGCGGTCACGCCGCTGCGCATGGCGCTCATCGGCGCGACCATCGCGAACGGCGGACTGCTCATGCGCCCGCAGCTCGTGAAAGAGGTGCGCGTCGCCGGTCGCGCGCCGCTGATCATCCCGCCGGAGCCGTGGGAACAAGTCATTTCGCAGTCGACGGCGAACGACGTGCGCGATATGATGGAGGCTGTCGTTCGGTATGGCACCGGCACGGCCGCCCAACTGTCGTGGGTCACGGTCGCCGGCAAAACCGGAACCGCCACCCATCCGGGCGGGCCGCCCGATGCGTGGTTCGTCTGCTTCGCGCCAGCCGACCGCCCGCGTATCGTCGTAGCCGTCGTGGTCGAGGACGTCGGCTATGGCGGGCAATACGCGGCGCCCATCGCTAAGCAGATCGTCGCGGGCGCGCTGCCGCTCTACGATCGCTGATGCAACCGACGATTCTCAACAACCGCTACCGGCTCGACGCGCAAGTGGGCGAGGGCGGCATGGCCGTCGTGTATCGCGGCTACGATCTGCTGCTGCGCCGCCAAATCGCGGTCAAACTGCTGCGCGAACCGTTCGCGTCCGATCAAGCGTTTGTCGCGCGCTTCTATGAAGAAGCGCAGGCGGCCGCCAACCTCTCGCACCCGAACATCGTCAGCACGTACGACGTCGGCGAATGCGACGGCAAGCCGTACATCGTCCAGGAGTTCGTGCCGGGCGAGACGCTGGCCACGCTGATCGGGCGCGAGCACCGCTTGCCCGAAGCTGCGGCGGTGCGGTACGCGCGTCAGATCTGCGGCGCGCTCGTGGCGGCGCATCGGCAAGAACTCTTGCACCGCGACATCAAGCCCTCCAACGTCCTCATCACGCCGGAAGACGTCGTGCGCGTCGCGGACTTCGGCATCGCGCGCGCCGCCGGGCGCGGAGCGATCGCGGACGGCGAAGACGTTCTCGGCTCGGTGCCGTACTGTTCTCCCGAGCAGATCTCGGGAGATTCGTTGACCGAAGCGTCCGATCTCTACAGTCTCGGCGCCGTGCTCTACGAGACGGTCACGGGAAATCGGCCGTATGGCGGCGACTCGGCGGCCGACGTCGCCGCGGCTCATCTCAATGCTCCGGTGCCGGATCCGGCGTCGGTCGCCCCGGTCAGCCCCGAACTGCGCGCCGTCATCCGCCGGCTGCTGCAGAAGAACCCGCGCGACCGATTTCAGAGCGCGGGCGAGGCGCTGGCGGCGTTGCGGCGCTGCGCGAGCGATGAAACTTCCGCGCTCAATGACGCACGCTCGTCCGGGCCGGACAGCCCGACGGCCCTGCTGAAGCGCGCAGCGGCAGCCGGCGCCGGGCCCGTCCGCGCTCGAAGCGGCGACGATTTCGAACTCGCGCCCGCGCGCTGGCGGAGCGGCAGAGCGGTCGGCATCGCCGCGGCCATCGTCGGAATTGTCGTCGTGATCGCGCTCCTGCTCGCGGAGGAACGGGCGTATTCGCGCAGCATGCGCGTACCTGATTTGTCCGGCAAGACGGTGGCCGACGCCGCGATTCAGTTGCAGACGCTCGGCGTCAATGTATCGGGCGTGCGTCTCCACTCGGATCCGAACACCGACGCCGGCCTCGTCGATGGATCGGACCCGGCCCTTGACGCGCGTATCGATCGCGGCGCGAGCATCACGCTGCTCGTGAGCTCGGGGCCACCGACGGTGCCGACTCCGAGCGTCGTCGGAGAAGATCTGAAGCTCGCGATGGATACGTTGACGGCGAATGGGTTCGACGTCCGCGTCGGAACCGCCGTGCATTCGAACAGCGTGCGGGCCGGCGCCGTGGCGCAGACGCGACCGGCGCCCGGCTCGCCGGTGCCGGCCAAAGGCACCATCGTCTTGCTTCCGAGCGCGGGCCCGCAGCTCGTGACCGTGCCGAGCGTCGTCGATCTCATCGACAGCGACGCGCAGCGGCAGCTCCAGCGGCTCGGCTTGAAGCTGCGCATCAACCAGGTCATCTCCGATGCGACGATTCCCGCTCACACCGTGATCGATCAAGAACCGCCGGACGGCGCCAGCGTCGCTCCAGGCTCGACGATCACGGTCGACGTCAGCGGCGGCGCCGCGAATATCGCCGTGCCGAACCTCGTCGGCGGCACGGTGGACGACGCCCGCAACTCGCTGAACCAGGTCGGGCTCGCCCTTGGCACCGTCGCGCAGGCGGAAATGGCGGACACGACGCCGGGCACCGTCGTCAGTCAAAACCCGGCCGCGGGCTCGGCGGTCGGTCAGGGACAACCGGTCGACGTCGTCGTCGCCGTTGCGCCCGGCAACGCCTCGAGCCCAGGCCCGACTCCGAGCTCGGCGGCAGCCCCGACGGCCGCTCCGACCGCGACGGGTGCACCCCAGGCGCTGCAGCCGATCCCAAACGTGCGCGGCATGACGGTCGATCAGGCCAGAGCCGCGTTGGCCGCAGCCGGATACGTGGTCAGCCGGGTGACGCTGGCGCCCGGCAGCCCGTCAAATGCCCGCGTCATCACGACCGAACCGGCGGCCGGCGCGACCACGCCACCCGGCTCGAACGCCGTCGTGCTGATTTTGGGAGCGCCTTAGTGCGCGCGCTCGGCATCGACCCCAGTTTGCGTTCGACCGGTTATGGCGTCGTAGAAGAAGATGGCGCCGGCTACCGTTTGATCGAAGGCGGCGTGCTCGCGCCGCTCGCCGGGGCTGCGTTCGAAAGCCGCCTGGCTGAGCTCTCGCGCGGCCTGAGCGAAATCATCGCCGGCCTGCGGCCCGACGTGATGGTCATCGAAGAAGTCTATTCGCGGCCCAGCCATCCGCGAACGGCGATTCTCATGGCGCACGCACGAGGCGCGCTCGTGTGCGCGGCCGCGCTCGCGCGGCTTCCGGTCGTGGACTACGCGGCCACGACGGTGAAGGTGGCGCTCGTCGGCCGGGGCACGGCGAGCAAAGAACAGGTCGCCGCCATGGTGGTGCGCCTGTTGGGACTGCGCCGGCGGCCCTCGCCGGCCGACGTGACCGATGCTTTAGCGCTGGCGATCGTCCACTTGCGCCGCAACGGCCATAGACCTCATGCTGTGCTCGAGCGGAGCTCGACGCGGCGCTCGACCGCAGGTCGAGGCAAAGAATAGATGTTCTCCCGCATCGAAGGCACGCTGCGCGAGCGGCATCCGTCGGAAGTGCTCGTCGAAGCCGGCGGGCTCGGCTACGAGATCATGCTGCCCGGTTGCGTCGAGGACAAACTCGCTCAGCTCTCCATCGGCGACTCGATCGCGCTGGAAATCTACTCGTATCTGCAGATCGACGGCAATCGCGGCACCGCCGCGTACGTAGGTTTCACGAATCCGATTGAGCGAGAATTTTTCGAAGCGCTGCTCACGGTCGCCAGCGTCGGTCCGAAAACCGCCGTGCGCGCGTTCTCGCGGCCGATGGCGGAGATAGCCGGCTACATCGACCAGGGCGATCGCGCCGCCCTGCGCCGCCTACCCGGCATCGGGGATCAAAAAGCCAAAGACATCATCGCAAAGCTGCAGGGAAAGGTCGCGCGCTTCGGCCTCATCCAGGGAGAAGAAGAGCGCGCGACCGCCCGGCCTCCCGATTTCGCGGCGGAAGCCGTCGACGTCTTGTTGCAGTTGCAATATCGTCGCAGCGAAGCCGAGCGCATGGTGAAGGAGGCGATGGACAGCAACGGAGCGGCGAAGTCCGCCGAGGAGCTGCTCGCCGAAATCTACCGTCGCCAGCGGAGCGGCGACCCGGCTCGCTGAATCCGTCAGCATGGCACGCAAGCCGCGCGCTCATGCGGGCACGGACGCCGCCGCGGAGCCCGAGCGCCGCGCGATCATCACGCCGAGCGAGACCGTCGAAGACGACGTCGTCGCCGTCACACTTCGACCGGCCGGATTCGAACACTATGTCGGGCAGACCGGCGTCGTCGAAAACGTCAAGATCGCCATCGAAGCCGCCAAGCGCCGAAACGAGCCGCTGGACCACATCTTGCTGCACGGACCTCCCGGCTTGGGCAAAACCACCCTCGCGAACATCGTCGCTCGCGAGATGGAAGCCACGTTTCGTCAGGTGTCGGGCCCGACGCTCGAGCGGGCCGGCGACCTCGTCGGCATCCTGAGCAACCTGCAGCGCGGCGACGTGTTGTTCATCGACGAAGTGCATCGCCTCAGCCGCGTGGTCGAAGAGTTCCTGTATCCGGCCATGGAGGACTTCGCCATCGATTTCATGGTGGACAAAGGCGCGTACGCGAAGTCGATCAAGATCGCGCTCCAACAGTTCACGCTCGTCGGGGCGACGACCCGCGCCGGCCTGCTGACCGCGCCGCTGCGCGAACGCTTCGGCATCGTCTACCACCTCGAATACTACGGCGTCGACGAGTTGGCGCGCATCGTGACCCATTCCGCGGAGGTGCTCGGCGTCGATCTCAAACCAGACGGCGCGTCGGAGATCGCCGGTCGCGCGCGCGGCACGCCGCGCATCGCCAACCGGCTGCTGCGGCGCGTCCGAGATTTCGCGCAGGTCAAGGCCAAGGGCGTCATCGATCGGGCCATCGCGCAGTCGGCGCTCGCGCTCGAGGGCATCGACGGGCTCGGCCTCGACGCGATGGACCGCGCGTTCTTGAAGGCGCTCATCGTGCAGTACGGTGGCGGCCCGGTCGGCATCGCGGCGCTCGCGGCGAGCGTGAACGAGGAAGAAGACACGCTGACCGACGTGGTGGAACCGTACCTGATCCAAATCGGATTTCTGCAGCGCACGGCCGGCGGGCGCCGCGCCACCTCGCGAGCCAAAGCGCATCTGGGATTTGCCGACGGGGAACACCCGAGACTCTTATGACCCGGCGACGAGCGCTCGTGTGGGTGGCCGCCGGCGCTGCCGCTCTCGCATGCGCGCGCCCCAGCGCGGCAGCTCCGAGCATCCGCGTCCAGCTCCTCCACAACCAACTCGACGTCGTGCTGTCGGCGGACGAGGGGCTGGGGGTCCGGCCGCTCTCCTTCGATCCCAGCGATGCGCCGATGCTCGAGCCGGAGATCACGACCGTGCTCGATATCCGCGCGCAACCAGGCGGAATGTTGTTGGCCGGAGCGATACCCGTGAGGGGTCCGATCGCCGTCGCGCCGCAGCTCAGCTCGCGGCTGTCGGTCGACGGCAGAGCGTATCGCGGAACCGCGATCGTGCAGCCCGATCTCGATGGCACGCTGGGCGTGATCGACGTGGTCGACCTCGACAAATACTTGTACGGAGTCATCGCAGCGGAGATGCCGGCGAGCTGGCCCCAGGCCGCGCTGCAAGCGCAAGCGATCATCGCGCGTTCCTATGTCCTCGCGAAGATGGGGAATCCATCCCACCCGTCCTACGACGTGGAAGCGGGCGAGCAGGACCAGGTGTACGACGGCATTGCCGCCGAGACGGATGATACGAGCGCGGCGGTCGACGCAACGCGTGGCCTCATCCTCGTCTATGGAGGGCAGATCGCAACCGCGTACTATTCCGCGTGTGATGGCGGCTATACGTCCGACGGTTGGGCGTTAGCCGACCCGCAACCCTACCTGCAGGCAAAGCCGGACCCATACTGCTCCCTCTCGCCGTACATGCGCTGGCAGGCGAGCGTGCCGACCGCCGCTTTCGAAGCTGCGTTCACCGGCGCCGTCGGCGACATCGGAACCATCACGGACGTGCAGATCCGCTCGACCGACGCATCCGGACGAGCGCAGACGCTCTCGGTGATCGGCACGGCCGGTTCGCGGATCATCTCCGGCACGAAATTCCGGCTGCTGGCGGGGCAACATCTCGTCAAGAGCCTTCGCATCGCCTCGCTCCAGCTGACCGGCGATCGAATCGAGGTCAGCGGATCCGGATTCGGACACGGCGTCGGCCTGTGCCAGTACGGAGCGCGCGGCATGGCCGCCGCTGGCTACGATGCGTCCGACATCTTGCGCTTCTATTACCCTGGGGCGCTGCTGACCAGCCTTGTCGAGCGCTGAGACCCCCGAGTCGATCCCCGTCGATTTTCGCCTCGAGAGCTACGACTACGAGCTGCCCCCCTCGTTGATCGCCCAGCGACCGGCGGATCGGCGCGATCGCTCAAAACTCTTGGTCGTGCGCCCCGACGAGCAGCCCGAACACGCGATTTTCGCGGAGCTGGGGGAGTATCTGCGACCGGGCGACGTGCTGGTGGCGAACGACACGCGCGTGCTGAAGGCGAGGTTCCATCCGAAGCGGCGCGGCGGCGGTCGCGCACAGGTGCTGCTGCTGCACCCGACCGACGAGGCCGGCGTTTGGGAAGCGCTGGTGCGTCCGGGCCAGCGCGTGCGGGTCGGGGACCGCTTGCGTCTCGGCGACGAGGCCGGCATTGACGTCGTCGGTCGCACGGACCTTGGCACCAGATTCGTGCGCTTTGACGGCATCGACGCTGCCGCGGCCATGGAACGCTACGGGCACGTGCCGCTGCCGCCCTACATCAAGAACGAGCCGCCGGACGCCGAAGAGCGATACCAAACCGTCTACGCGCGCGAGCGCGGCTCGGCCGCGGCACCGACCGCCGGCCTGCATTTCACGCCGGAGCTGATCGATTCGCTGCAGGCGCGCGGGGTTGAGTGGACCACGATCACGCTGCACGTCGGCGCGGGGACGTTCGCGCCGGTGCGCGCGGACGACATCCGCAACCATCGCATGCACGCCGAGCGCTACGTCGTCGGCGTTGAGGCGGCGCGCGCAATCGAATCCGCACGCTCGCGCGGCGGCAGAGTTGTCGCCGTCGGCACGACCGCCGTGCGCGCCCTCGAAGACGCCGCGCTCTCCTCGCGAAGCGGAGCCGTCACGCCCGGCGAGCGCTGGACCCGAATCTTCATCCATCCGCCGTTCGAGTTTCGCGTCGCCGACGCGTTGATCACGAACTTTCACCTGCCACATTCGTCGCTGCTCATGCTGGCGTGCGCGTTCGCGGGCCGCGATCGCGTCCTCGATGCGTATGCCGATGCGATCCGCCTCGACTATCGGTTCTACTCGTTCGGCGACGCAACGCTGCTCTTCCGGTAATCGTCTTTCTTGTGGAGGTCGAGCGTGCTCGACCGCTACGACTCGCGCGGCTGGACGCGGATCGTCTCGAAGTCCGTATACCACACGAGACCGGGTCTGCCGCCGCCCCGGCGGCGCACGTGCTTGCGGCGGGTATAGTCGACGTCAACAGCGCCAGCGTCGGCGGCTCCGCTGTGCTCGGCGGCGAGGGCAGCGGCTGCGGCGATCTGGTCTTCGCGGAGGCGTCCCCGCGCGATCGCCGGTTTCACGACGACGTGCGCTCCCGGAATGCCGCGGGCGTGAAACCAGAAGTCATCCGGCCCGGCGAAGGTGAACGTCAACCGATCGTTCTCCTTCGGCGAACGTCCGACGAGCGCCGTGGCGCCGCCCGGCAACGGGTAGGTGTTCCTGGTGCTCGGTCGGCTAAAGCCGACCGCTCCAGGCCGCTTCGACCGGCCTCGCACTCCCAACGCGTCCGCGACATCTCGATAGACCGCGTCGCGATCCGCGGCCGGCTGCGCGTCGGCTCGATCGAGCTCCCAGACGAGCTGCGCGTAGTATTCGCGATTCAATGCAAGCGCGCCGAGGCGCTTTTGCACCTGCGCCAGACCGGACCGGATCTTCTTGTACTTGCGGAAGTAGGTCGCGGCATTTTCCTTGGCGGAGAGCGCCGGATCGAGCGCGACGCGCACGCCGTCCGGCGCGACGAAGTGATGCGCCCGCGGCGGTATCGCGGCAAGATTTGCATAGATGGAATCCCCCGCGCGTCTCAAGTCGTCCGAGCGTTCGGCGTTCCTTCGAGACGCTTGGAGCGCAGCGATCTCTGTTTCGCATCGTTCTTGCGCGGTCGCCAACCGCTTGCGAACCGCAGCCGAGGCCGGAGCTCCGCGGCGTCTCTCGAGCGAGCGGATTTGATCCGCGCACGCGTCGTTGAGGGAGCGGACTCGCTCCGGTTCGCCGGCGGCGAACACCAGCGGCACGAGGTGGCAGGCCGCGATATCGGCGCCTCGGCGATACACGAAGAGTTCTGCGGATGGGCTCTGCGCGGCAGCGGCGACGCGTTCGCGCAACTGCCGCCACGCCTCGATCAGACGCTGCGCGAGCGCCTCCGGGGCGAACGGTCGAGCAGGGCCGGGCTCTCCAAGATCGTGCTGGAGCGTTCGCTCGACCACATCGCGCGCGAGAGGCGGCGTGCACTGCGGATCGAGCCGCCCCAGCAAGCGCGCGAGGCCGCGCACTTCCTGCTGTCCGGTCGCGGCGACCGCCTCGACGAAGCTGGCGCGATCGAGTGATGGCACTTGCGGTGGCGGCGGTACGTACTCGTTTCCGATTTCCAGACTGCGCGACTCGCCCTCGCCTTTGAATTGCTTGAGTGCCGCGAGAATCACGAACTGGTCGGCGCCGTCGGACGGTCGCAGCACGAGGGCATTTGCTTTGCGCGGTTCGAGCTCGATCGTGATGCGATGGCGGGAAGGCACGCCGAAAGCGGAGCGAGAACTGACCTCGACGTTGAGAACCCGGTCGTTCGGCACGGCTCGGATTGCCTCGATCAGCGATGTCCGAAGCAGCGGAGAAACGCCGCCAGCCCAACCGGCGGCGCTTTTTTCATTCGCCGCTGCATCAGCGTCGAGCGTCGCGACGACGGGACCGTTCGGATCCAAGAGTGCGCGCAGGACGAGCGGACCGCCGCGCCGATAACACGCCAGCTCGAGTCCGAGCCGCTGCGAGCGGACGTCGTGGATGCGCGCCCCGGCGAGCGATTCGTCCAGTTCGCGCGCGAGGCGCGCGACGAGCCAGCTATCGAGGATCATGACCGACGTGCGCCGCAGCCCCGTTCTGTTGATCGTATCCGGGCCCTCGGGGTCCGGGAAAGATAGCCTGGTGGCCGAGCTGCGCGCCGCCGAACCGAACCTCGCGTACTCGGTGTCCGCGACGACGCGCGCGCCGCGGCCGGGCGAGATCAATGGCGTTCACTATCACTTCATCACGCGCAATCAATTCGATCAGATGTCGGCGGCCGGCGAATTCTTGGAGACGTGCGAATACGCCGGCAATCGCTACGGCACGCCGAAGCGGTTCGTCGAAGAGTCGTTGCGTTCCGGCCGCGACGTCATCATGAAGCCGGAGGTCAACGGTGCGCTCGCGATCAAACGGATTTTCCCAAGCGCGGTGCTCGTGTTCCTCAACGTCTCGTCCGACGACGTGCTCTTGCGGCGGCTCGAGGCGCGCAGGACGGACTCGCAGGAGGCCATCGAAACGCGCCTGGATATCGCAAAGCGCGAGGAGGCGCACACGGGCGCGTACGACTACCTGATCGTCAACGATATGTTCGACGTCGCGTTCGCGCAACTTCGGGCGATTCTCACGGCCGAACGTCTCAAAACGTCGCGGTTGGTCCAGGGCGGGCAACGTCCGACGGCGTAATTCCATCGCATGTGCGGAATCGTGGGGTATATCGGGCCTCGCAACGTCGTAGGCGTCTTGCTCGACGGGCTGCGACGCCTTGAGTATCGCGGCTACGATTCGGCCGGCATCGCCCTCATCAACGGTGGAGCGGTCATCGGCACCAAGCGCGTCGGCAAGCTCGCTAACCTCGAGGAAGCGCTCAAACAGCAGCCGCTGTCTGGCACCGCGGGCATCGGGCACACGCGGTGGGCGACGCACGGGCGGCCATCGGACACCAACGCGCACCCGCACCTGGATTGCAGCGGCCGCATCGCAGTCATCCATAACGGGATCATCGAGAACTATTCAGCTTTGCGGGCGGACCTCGTCTCGCGCGGGCACGCCTTCGCAAGCGACACGGATACGGAAGTCATCGCGCACCTGCTCGAAGAGCGCTACCACGGCGACGTGGTCGCAGCCGTTCGCGAGACGCTTGCCGTCGTCAAGGGCGCGTACGCGCTCGGGGTCATCGCCGCCGATTCGCCGGAGACGCTCGTGTTCGCGCGAAACGGCGCGTCGCCGCTCATCGTCGGTCTCGGAAAGGGCGAGACGTTCGTGGCGTCCGACATCCCGGCGATCCTGGACTACACGCGCAAGCAGCTTGTGATCGCCGAGGGCGAGATCGTCATCGTGACGGCGGATGGCGCGACCATCACGACCTTCACGGGCGAGCACGTGGAGCGCGAGATCACGCACGTCGCGTGGGACGTGCGCGCCGCCGAAAAAGGCGGCTTCAAACACTTCATGCTCAAGGAGATCTTCGAACAGCCCAAAGCGGTGAAAGATACGCTGGCGGGCAGGATCCGCGACGACGGGCGCATCGATCTTTCGGAGATCGGGCTCTCCGACGAGCGCCTGCGCGGCTTCGACAAGATCTCGATGTTCGCGTGCGGCACCGCGTACTATGCCTCGATGTACGGCATGTACCTCATCCGCGAGCTGGCCAAGCTGCCCGTCGAGCTCGAGCTCGCCAGCGAATACCGCTATTCGCATCCGGTGGTTGACGCGGCGACGCTGGCGATCGCGGTGTCGCAGAGCGGCGAGACCGCCGACACCCTCGAGGCGCTGCGAATCGCGAAAAAAGGCGCCGCGACCGTGCTCGGCATTTGCAATCGCGTGGGCTCGGCGCTCGGGCGCATGGCCGACGCGACGCTCTACACCCACGCCGGTCCGGAGATCGGCGTCGCCGCCACGAAGTCGTTCGTCGCGCAATGCGTCGCCGTCGCGCTGCTGGCGATCGATCTCGCGCGCATCCGGGGTGCGGCGGATGCGGCCACGCTGGCGGAACTCACCGCCGCGCTGCGCGAGCTGCCCTCGCTCGTCGATCAGGCGCTCAACGTCGACGAGGACGTCCTGCCGGTCGCGCGCCGCAATGCGAAGGCCAAATCCGTGCTCTTCCTGGGGCGTCACGTGAACTTCCCGATCGCGCTGGAAGGGGCGCTGAAACTCAAAGAGATCTCGTACATCCACGCCGAGGGCTACGCAGCCGGCGAGATGAAGCACGGCCCGATCGCGCTGCTCGACGACGGCGTGCCGTGCGTGGCGCTCGCGACGCGCGGGCCGGTGCAGGAGAAGGTCCTCAGCAACATCTCGGAAGCGAAGGCGCGCGAGAGCCGCATCATCGCGGTCGCGAATCCGCACGACGACGCCGTTTTAGAAATGGCGGACGTCGTGCTGCTGGTGCCGCAGACGCATCATCTGCTGCAGCCGATCATCAACGTCGTGCCGCTGCAGCTGCTCGCCTACCACATCGCCGATCGCAAAGGCTGCGACGTGGATCAGCCGCGCAATCTCGCGAAGACCGTCACGGTCGAGTAGGCGGATGAGCAGAGCGGACGGGCGCGCCGACGACCAGCTGCGCCCCGTCTCGATTCAACCGCGCTTCTTGCGCTTTCCCGAAGGATCCGCGCTGATCTGCGTGGGCGAGACCAAGGTGCTGTGCACCGCATCCGTCGAGGATCGCACGCCCCTGTTTCTCAAAGGCAAGGGCGTCGGTTGGGTGACCGCCGAGTATGCGATGTTGCCGCGTTCGACGTCGGAGCGGACGCCGCGCGAATCGATGCAGGGCCGCCCGAGCGGCCGCACGCACGAGATCCAGCGGCTCATCGGTCGCGCGCTGCGCTGCGTGGTCGACGATCGCGCGCTGGGCGAGCGCACAATCGTGCTCGATTGCGACGTGCTGCAGGCCGACGGCGGCACCAGGACGGCCGCGATCTGCGGCGCCTTCGTCGCGTTGTGCCTCGCGCTGCTCCATCTTCGCGAACGCGGGAAGCTGCGCGGCTGGCCGCTCGTCGACTGGCTCTCGGCCACCTCGGTGGGAATCGTGGACCATCGCCCGGTGCTCGACCTCACCTACGAGGAGGATTCGGCGGCGGAGGTGGATTTCAACGTCGTCATGACCGGCGAGGGTAAGTTCGTCGAGCTCCAAGGCACCGCAGAGGATCAGCCGTTCGGTCCGGCCGAGCTCGAGCGCCTGCTCGCGCTCGCGGCCAGCGGGGTGAACCACATGTTGGACCACATGCGCGCGGCGCTCGAGCCGTTCGACGCGCCGGCTTTCGGGCGCGCGCCGGCCGTGCGCAGCGCAGCGCGATGAACGAGCTCGACGCGCTCCTGGCGCTCGTCGATCAATTCCACGTCACCGACCGCGCGCTGCTGCGCGCGAAGGAGCGGGCGCGAGCCAACGCCGACGCCGATTCCATCGCCGGGCTCGTCGCGGCGGCGCGCCGCTACTTCGGCTCGATGGCGGACGAGTCGGCGACGCAACTCGAAGAGATCGACCGACGGCTCGACGATCTCTATCAGCGGCAATACAATCTCCAGGCCGAGCGCGGCGTGACCGAGCGCCGGCTCGGTGCCGCGCGCGACGTGCTTGCGGGGATCAGAACGGTCGAGCAAGCTCAGGTCGAGCAAGCTCAGGTCGACCAAGGTCGACCTCTACACGGACTGAAGCGGCGATGAGCGCGATGCGGTCCAAAGCGGCCATCCCGCTGGAAACGATCGAAGCTGCAGAGACGGCAACCACCGGCGCCATCGTCAGGTTCTTCGACTACGTCGGCGGGCTCTGGTACTTGCTGCGCGACACGATCCGCTACGTGATCTCCGGGCGCATCCGGCCCAACGAAGTGCTCCAGCAGGCGTATTTCCTCGGCGTCGAATCGTGGCTCATCGTCGCCCTGACGGCCGCGTTCACCGGCATGGTGATCTCGCTCGAGACCGTCGAGCAGGCGATCCAGTATGGGCTGCAAGACTTCATCGGCGGCAGCGTCGCGTTCGGCACGCTGCGCGAACTTGGTCCGATGCTTGCGGGGGGCATCGTGTTCGCCGGCCGGGGCGGCGCCGCGATCGCTGCGCAGATCGGGTCGATGGTCGTCACCGAGCAGGTCGAGGCGCTCGAATCGATGGGCGTGAGCCCTGTCAAGGCGCTCGTGCTGCCGCGCGTGCTGGCATCGATCATCATGGTGCCGCTGCTCACGGTGTTCGCCGACATCATCGGCGTCTACGGCGGCTTCATCATGGCCTACTGGCGCGTGCATTTGCCGCCGTACGTGTACTGGCACTCCGTCCAAACGACCGTCGTCACGTCCGATTTTTACAAGGGCCTCATCAAGTCGGCGGTATTCGGGCTCATCGTCTCGCTCGTCGCGTGCTACGAGGGCTTGCGCACCGAGGGCGGCGCCGAAGGCGTCGGGCGCGCCACGACCAAGGCCGTCGTGGTCTCGATCATCCTCATCTTCGTGTTGAATTTCTTGCTCTCGTACGTGCTGTTCGGATGATCGGCCGGCAGGCGGTCGCGCCGGCGCAGCGCGCCGAGCCGGACGTGATGATCCGGCTGGACGACACGAGCTTGCGCTACGGCCCGAAGATCGTGCTCGAGCACTGTTCGCTCGAGTGCCAGCGCGGCATGGTCACGGCCGTCATCGGGCCGTCGGGGGCAGGCAAATCGACCGTCCTTCGGCTGATCAGCGGACTGCGCCGGCCGGATGCCGGACGGGTCTATGTCGACGATATCGACATCACCGAACTGCCCGACCGTCGTTTGGTCGAACTGCGCAAGCGGATGGGGTTCGCATTCCAATTCGCGGCGCTGTTCGATTCGATGACCGTCGCGGAGAACGTCGCCTTCCCCTTGCACGAACACACGACGCTGAACAACGCGCAGATCGCCAAGAAGGTGACGGAGACGTTGAACGCGTTGGGCCTCGACGACGTGGAGAATCGCCTGCCCGGCGAGTTGTCGGGCGGCATGCAGAAGCGGGTGGGTTTCGCCCGGGCAATCGTGAATGACCCGGACATCATCCTGTTCGACGAACCGACTACCGGACTGGATCCTATCATGACGCACGTCATCACGAACACGATCCTCGACATTCAGCATCGGATGCAGGCGACGTCGGTGGTCGTCACGCATGACTTGCCGTTCGTGTTCGCTGTCGCCGACCGCGTCGCGCTCTTGTTCGAGGGTTCGATCATCGAGTCCGGAACCGGTCGCGAGCTGCGTCAGTCGCCGAACCCGATCGTGCAGCAATTCTTGCAAGGGAGCGCGCTTGGCCCGATCCCTCTGTAGCGCCCGCGGCGCGCAGCGCGGCAGGACGACCCCCGGCCAGCAGGTGCGCACGGGCGTCTTCGCGCTGCTCGCGCTTGCGGCGATGTTCGGGATCTACGTGTTCCTCAATAATCTTGCGCTTCACAAGAACGCCTACATTCTGGCGATCCATTTTCATAACGTCGGAGGCCTGCAAGAAGGCAGCACGGTGCAGCTGTCGGGCGTGAATGTCGGGCTCGTCGATCACATCGAGCTGCTCCCCGATCAAACCGTCGACGTCATCTGCTCCATCTCGCGCGGCGTCAAAGTCTATCGCGAGTCCACGTTCCTCGTCACCACCACGCTGACCGGGGCGGCGACGCTGGCCATCACCCCGCCGCAAGACATCGCATCCGCAACGCCGCTGCAGTCCGGGATTCTGCCGGAAAATGAGCAGCCGTGGGGCAGGCTACCGGCCTCGTTCAACGATCTGATCGCCGAAGTGCAGCCGCGCATCAAAGAACTCGACAAGACGCTTGCGGTTCTCAATCGGGATCTGCCGGCGATGGCGAACCGATTCAACGCTGTGGCGGGTCATACCGACACGCTGGTGACCGATGCCGACGCGAATCTGAGGCAGCTCACCGCGCAAATGACCGGCACGATCACCGCGCTCAACGGCGCGATCGTCAGCACCCAGAGCGTGCTCTCGACGAGTGGGCGAAACGTCGAGCAACTGACCTCGACGATGAACGCGACCGTGCAGGAGAACCGAGCCAAGATCGACGCGTTGACGACCAACCTCGCTAGCGCGGCGGGCAACCTGAGCCAGACGATGCAGACGCTCGCCTCCGTCGCGAAAGATCCGCAACTCAAGGGCAATCTGATCCAGACGACGACGAACGTCAGAGAAGCCAGCGAGCGGATGAAGAAAATCGCCGAGGACATCGAAAACATCACCGGCGATCCGGGCGTGCAATCCAACTTGAAAGGCGCCGTCTACGATCTGAGTTCGACGATCGCCAAAGCCAACGATATCCTCGGCACGTACTCGTCGGCGACCGCGCATGGCCCCGCGCCCGCGGCAACTCCGGGCGCGCCGCCCGGCGCCGGACCTCCCCCGCAGCAACCGCCGAGCGGACGACCCGGCGGCCTGCTGCGCGGTTTTTCGGCTGCGTCGCTCGTGCAGCTCCAGGTGCGCGAGACGTGGGCGACCACGCATGCAGGTCCGCAGAGCGACATCAATTTCGTGCTGCTGCCGCTCGGCAAGACGCACGTCACCTTCGGCGCCAACGATCTGGGCTACAACACGTCCTACAACGCGCTGCTCAACAAGCGGCTCACGCCGGCCTTGCAGGTGTCCGGCGGCGTGCTGTACTCGAACCTAGGATTGCAGCTGCAGTTCCAGCCGACCGGGCCGCTGGGGCTCGACGCGCGGCTGTACGACTCGAGAAATCCGAAGCTCGATCTGTACGGCAACGTCACCCTGTTCAAACGGCTGCAGCTGTTCTACGGTCAGCGGAACATGTTCAGTTCGCCGAACCGGTTCGGCCCACCGACGTCGACGCCGGTCTTCGGCTTCCAAACCAACTACTAGCGCTGTGCTCGAGGTGCTGTGCTCGAGCGCAGCTCGACGATTGCGTGACTGAAAGTCGCGTCATAGTCACGACATGATCCCGTATCGCGACGAAAGCCGCATCGGCAGCGGTTTTCCGTTCATGACGGCGGCGCTCATCGCCATGAACTTCCTCGTATTCTTCTGGGAGCTTGCGGCGAGCTCGCACGGGCAGCACGCCATCGACACGCTCATCCGCTCGCTCGGGGTCACGCCGTACGCGATCACGCACGACGTGCAGCTGCCGCCTCCGGCGCCGCATCCGGAATACCTGACGATCCTGACCGCGTTGTTCGTCCACGAAGGCTGGCTGCATATCGGCGGCAACATGCTGTATTTGTATATCTTCGGGCCATCGATCGAATGGCTGACCGGGCCGTTCCGCTTTCTGATTTTCTATCTGCTGTGCGGCGGGATCGCTGGCTCAGTGCAAGTCATCGCGCATCCGCAATCGACCATCGTCGCGATCGGCGCTTCGGGAGCCATCGCCGGCGTGCTGGGCGCGTTCATCCTCTTCTTTGCGACGGATACGATCGACGCGGTGCTGCCGCTCGGCTGCTATCCCCTGTTGCTACAGGTCCCGGCGCTCGTGTTCATCGGCATTTGGATCGTCATCCAGATCTACTCCGCGCGAGCCCAGACCGGCGACGTCGGGGGCATCGGCTATCTCGAACACGTGGCGGGATTCGTGTCAGGAATGATTCTGATTTGGCTGTTCAAGACCAAATCACCGCCGCCGCGCCGCGCCAGCACGTAGAGGTCGACCTTGGTCGACCTATCCCGACTGGCAGAAGAAGAAGGTCAGCCGCGCCTGGCTTCTGCGGCTCGCCAGGCAAGCTTGACGGCCTCGCGTGGATCGGCCGCGCGAACGATTGGATCGCGAAACGGCTGCGGCTTGGAGAGGGACCAGGTCTCCAGTCCGACGACCGTCAAACCCGCGCGCAGCGCGTGCGCAATCTCCGACAGCGTGCCGAATGACCCGCCGATCGCGATGACGGCGTCCGCGGCCCGGACGACGATGACGTTTCGCGCCTCGCCCATGCCTGTCGGAATCGGAATCGAGACGTACGCGTTCGCATCTACCGCGGATTCTCCAGGGAGCAACCCGACTACGGTGCCTCCCGCAGAAGACGCTCCGCGCGCTGCTGCCTCCATCACCCCACCGAGTCCGCCGCACACCACGACTCCCCCGCGCTCCGCGATGAGCCGCCCGACCTCTTCAGCGGTAGCGATAGCAGAAGAAGAGGCCTGCTGCTCGCCGATGACCGCGATGCGCAACCGCGTGGGGGTCTGGGGCCTAGAAATTTCTCGGCCCATACAACAAATAAAGTCTCGTCGACCTGTATGGCCACCTTACAAGCCCGCGTTCGCCGAACACGTGTCCGATTGTGGTTCCCATTTGCGTAGAGCCGACTTCCAAGGGCAAGCGGCATGGCCCAACCGTGATACTCGTTCCGAGACGACTGAACTGTATCGGATCCAGCCACTCGAAGTACCCGTCGGCATCGGCGAGTCCGACCCAGAATTCGGCCCTGCAGCGCACGGTCGATCCCATCGGCCCAACCACGCGCTGGAGAGACGACAGAATAGTCTGGTTTCCCGCGACGTCGCGATCGGGTCCACATTCCTGCCCGATGTCGCACACGGCGTGTCCGATCTTACCCTTCAGCAATGCGGACCACACGATGGCGAATCCGTAGGCATCGTGCAGGTCATATCGGCCGCGCCATGGTTGTATCAGCGCATCGACCCAGTCTTTGTTGAAATGCCCGTCGTTGAGTCGGAGTCGCACTTGCCATATCTCGGCGAGAAGCGCGGGGTCTTCGCTCAAGCGGCGATCCGCGTGTTCCTCGAGCGCGCGCTGAAAAACGTTGCTCATTCTCGCGGCGTCAACCGGGCGGCGGCTTCGGCGCGATCGCGTGGGTGATGTTTGTCGTAGCTGCGGCGCACGTGGTCGAGCGTCATTTCCGCATATATCTGAGTCGTCTGAATGCTTGCGTGTCCGAGGAATTCCTTGATCGTCATCAAGTCGACACCGCTCTTATGCAAGTGCGTCGCGACCGAGTGGCGCATCGTGTGCGGCGTGATCTTGCCTTCCAACCCGCTGAGCGCGACATAGGCCGCGAATACCCGTCCAACTTGCTGATAGCTGAGCCGCCGCTTCTGGCGGCTCACGAACAGCGCGCCGTCGCGACACCGGGGTCGCACCCTCAAATAGGCTTCGAGCGCATCGGACGTCGCGTGGTTGAAGAGCACGGTACGCTGCTTGTTGCCTTTGCCTATCACGCGGATCGTGCGATTCGAAAAGTCCACATCGCTCACGTCAATCCCCACAAGCTCGGCGCGCCGCATGCCGCTCGCGTATAACAGCTCGAGGATCGCGATATCCCGTCTCCAGCGGAGCTCGGGCTGCCCGGCTGGCGGGCGCGTCCCGATCAGTTTCATGACGTCGTTCACGGGAATCGCTTTCGGCAAGCGCTTCGGCAGGCGGATATAGGTGATATCCAGCGCCGGGTTGTCCGCTCGATATCCCTCCCGTTTCATGTATCTGAAAAACCGGCGTAACACGGCGAGCTTTCGGCGCATCGCCGCGGCGCTCTGCTGCTGCTCGCTCAGATGCGTCATGAAGCCCCTCACCGTAGACGCGGTTGCTCTTCGAAATCCGTCGCCGAACGGGCCACGGAAGGGGGCACCGTCCTCCTTGGAGAGCCCCCGACCCTGCATATAGCATCCGAAGATCTCGATATCGCGGGCATATTCTCGAATCGTTCGCACCGCTAGTTTCGACCCGTCCAGGTCCCTCACGAACTTACCAATCAACGGATCTACGGGCCGCCAATCGTGACAACGCCGATCGCGCCGGCCCGTTAGGGGGTTGATCGAAGCGAGTGGTTGCGTCGAAGGCGGGACTTGTTGCTTGGCTCGTCGCGCCATATCGGCAGGTGCCCCTTTCCTATTTTGGATAGCACAAATATTGGTTTGTGCTATTCCGGCTCAGGAGAGGCGGATTCCTGCGAAATCAGACATCGAGAATGCGCTTCTTCTACGGCTGGCCGGCCGCTGGAAGGGCCGCCATTTGCGTTTGGAGGCCCGCAGGGGCATGAACTAGACGGTGACGCGCATGACCTCGCGCAGCGTGGTTTCACCCGCCAGCATGCGGCCGACGGCATCGTCGCGCAGCTCGGTGAACCCCTTGGAAGACACGTACTCCAACAGCTGTCCCGAGTCGGCGCCCTTGGCGATCAGGCGGCGCAGGCCTTCGTCGACCACCACGACCTCGTGGACGGCCATCCGTCCGTAGTAGCCGGTGTCGTGGCAGTGCTCGCAGCCCTTGCCGCGCACGAGCTTGCGGGGCGGGGCCACGGGCACCAGCTCCTGGAGAATCAGGGCCTCTTCCAGGGGTACCTCATACTCTTCCGAGCAGCGCGGGCAGTTGCGGCGCATCAGCCGCTGGCCGATCACGCCGAGCAGCGAGGACGCCACGAGCGCGGGGTCCACGCCGATGTCCGCCAGCCGGGCCACGGCCTGAATGGCGGTGTTCGTGTGCAGGGTCGAAAGCAGCAAGTGGCCCGTGAGGGCTGCCCGGACAGCCAGCTCGGCCGTCTCGCGGTCGCGGATCTCACCCACATAGATGATGTCCGGATCCTGGCGCAGCAAAGAGCGCAGGACGGAGGCGAAGGTCAAACCGCGCTTGACGCTGACCTCCACTTGATTGACGCCGGGGACGCGGTATTCCACCGGGTCCTCGATCGTGGTGATGTTGGTCTCGCCGTCGTTGATCTCTTGGAGACAAGCGAAGAGCGTCGTCGATTTGCCGCTGCCGGTCGGGCCGCAGGCCAGAATCATGCCGTACGGGTGATGGATGAGCGGCTCGAGCAGCTCGTAATTCTGGTCCGAGAATCCAACCGCTTTCAGCTTCTTGAAGGTGGGGTTCTTCTCGAGCAAACGGATGACGATCTTCTCTCCGAAGACCGTCGGAAGCGATGAGATCCGGAGGTCGAAATCTTTGCGGTTGTAGCGCATGGAGGCGCGGCCGTCTTGCGGCACGTGCCGGATGGTGATGTCCATGCGCGCCATGATCTTGATGCGCGACACGACCGCCGCGAACACCTGCGACGGCAAGGTCCGCATCTCGTGCAACACGCCGTCCAGCCGAAATCGCACGATGACCCGCTCACCGAACGGTTCGAGGTGCACGTCCGAGGCGCGATCGTCCACCGCCGACCGCAGCATCGATTCCACCAGCGTGATGATCGGCGTCGTATCCGACAGCCGGCGCAGCGTCTCGAGGTCTTCGACTTCTTGCGCGCCCGTATACGCTTCGGTGACGACGCCCTCGGGCATCGCTTCGAGCAGCCGGTCGACCGACTGCAGCGTCGAAGAGTGATAGATCGAGTTGATCGCCTTCTCGATGTCCTCAATGAGGGCGAACAAGATCTCCGTATTCTGTTTGCGCTGGTGTAGCAGGTCCAGCGTCGGCAGATCTTCCGGATCCGCCATCGCCACCGTCAACTTCGACGACGTGCGTTTCATGGGCACGATGAGCTGGCTCGTGGCGACGCCCACCGGAATTGCGTCCGAGGCCACTGGGTCGGGCCGCGTACGCATCAGGTCCACGTAGGGAACCTTATAGATCGAGCTCAGGAAGTTCGTGAGCTCGCTGGGCGTCACGATCTTGAAGTCGAGCAGGATCTCTTTCAGCGGCCGGCCTTGATGCAGCCGCGCGTACAGCACGCGATCCGTGTCCTGAGGATCGAGGTGATGCACCTTTTCGATACGGCGCATGAGACGCGTGTAGTACTGGTGCGCGCTCGCCGTGATCGGCTCGGTGGCCTGACCGACGCTGCCGATCGACTCAGCATCTTCATCGAACACGCCGCCGGTCGGCGCGTAGATGGCATCCAGGAGCGAGAATCGCTCGGGTTCGCCGAGTTCTCGAAAGGCGACGCCGTATGACGACGAGCCGTCCGGCCCACGATCAGCCCAACAAATCGTCACCGGGGCCTTGATGGTCTCGCCGCCGGGCAGCGCGACTTGAGCGATGCCGGTATCGCCGGGCGCGAGCTCGCTCGGCGAGGTGACGCGCATGCCGCCGACGCTGATGTCGGTCGACTCGCCGAGCGCCAACTTTTTGCCGTCGTCCGTGCGCACGGAAACGGACAGGCGCATGTATCGGCGTTGATACCGCCGCTCAGCCCGGGATCGTTCTGGGGCCAGCGATCGCTTCACTGGGGAGGGTCCTTCCCGGCGGTGGCCTGATCCGACCGGTTCGGCGCGCGTAACGCCATATATGTAATACTTCGGCCAACGCCATTTCGTGCCGTATGCGGGAAAGATTCGTATGTCCCGGAACCCGCACCTGGTCCTGGGCGGTGCGGACGAGCGACCCTATTTCGCTGCCGCAGGTTGGGGCAAAAGCTTCACCAGCGTTTCGACTGCTTCAGCGCTCTTCTTCAGGGCGGCATCTTCTTCTGCAGTCAGCTGGATTTGAATGACCTTCTCCAGCCCGGCGGCGCCGAGCTGGCACGGCACCCCGATGAACAAGTTCTTGATGCCGTATTCGCCCTGCAAATACGCGGCGCACGGCAGAATCTTGTGCTTGTCCTTCAAGATCGCGTCGACCATTTCGGCGATCGAGCGTGCCGGCGCGTAGTAGGCGCTGCCGCTCTTGAGCAAGCTGACGATCTCGCCGCCGCCTTGGGCGGTTCGCTGCACGAGGCGCTCGATCGCCGCTCTATCGAGCAGTTCGGTGATCGGGATTCCCGCCACCGTCGAGTAGCGGGGCAACGGCACCATTTGATCTCCGTGGCCACCGAGCACGAACGCGTGGACGTTGTCCACGCTCACCCCGAGCTCGGCCGCGATGAACGTGCGAAAGCGAGCCGAGTCGAGCACGCCGGCCATGCCGATGACCCGTTCGCGCGGGAAACCGCTCACGCGGCGGGCCACTTCGCACATCGCGTCCAGCGGGTTCGTCACGACGATGAGGATCGTCTTCGGCGAATGTTTGACCACCTGTTCGGTGGCCGCGCCGACGATCTCCGCATTGCTGCGCACGAGATCATCGCGGCTCATGCCCGGCTTGCGCGGAAATCCGGCCGTGATGACCGCGATATCCGATCCAGCCGTCGGCTCGTAGTCGTTGCTGCCAGTGATGCGCACGTCGGCGCGCTCGACCGGCATCGCTTCCAACAGATCGAGCGCCTTGCCCTGCGGCACGCCTTCGATGACGTCGACGAGCGCGATGTCGGCGAGTTCCTTTTGTGCCAACCAGTGGGCGGTCGTGGCGCCGACGTTGCCGGCTCCCACGATGCTGACTTTCTTGCGCATGGCCGCGCGATTCTTACTCACGCCGTCGCGCCCATCCTGTAACGCTCTGCAGCTCGCAAGCGAAGCTCAAGCCGCTCTTTGTAGCTCGCGAGCGAAGCTCAAGCCGCTCTTGTAGCTCGCGAGCGAAGCTCGCCGTAGCTCCCCGAGCGTTAGCTCGGGCCGCTACCGACGTTACGCTATCGGCGCGCGTCTGCGTTTGGCCGCCCACACGAGCAGCGCGATCAGCCCGATCACCACGATGTAGGGCAAGAAGGCGACGAGCCACACCACCAGCGACGCGAGCGCGACGGCGAAATCGAGCGCGGATTGTTTCGCGCTGCGCCACGCTTCGGCGACGCGAGCGGCGAACGTCGAGCGGACCACTGGCGAGGCGATCTCATCGGAAAGTGCGACGTCGACTTCCGAGTACGCGACCTGGTTCTGCGTCGCCTTGAGCTGTCCGTCGAGCTGTTCGATCTGCTCGCGCACCGAGCTGATCTGATTCTCGACCTCGAGGACCTGGTCGATGGCGCCGGAACGGTCCATGATGCGCAGCAGGTCGGTCTCGGTGTGGCGCAGATTGCGCAGCCGCGCTTGCAGGTCCACGATCTGACCGGAGACGTCTTGCGCCGTGACCGTTCGGCTCGACACCTTGCCGACGCCGGCGACGGCCTGCATCGTCGCGTCAAAGCGCGATTCGGGCACGCGCACGCTCAGGCTGGCGGTATGGTGCGCGCCCGGGGCATTCGGCGTCTCATCCTGCAGCGAGGATACGGCGCCGTTCTCTCGCTGCGCGATGGCGTAGAGCGAGTGAATGGCGGCTTCCACTTCCGGCACGATCAAGGAGACGCTGCCGGTGCGGATGACTTGCGGCGCGGCCCGCGGCGTCGCGGCCGGCGCAGCTGCTTCATTCGCGACGGTCTTGCTGGCTGACGGCGCAACCGCGGAGCGCGGCGCGGCCAGCATGGGCGTGACGCGCGCGGCGTCCAGCGAGATGGGCGTCGCTTCGTTGTTCGCCATCATCGTCGATTGTGCCGACGGCAGATAGCGCGCGACCAGCACGGCGGCGAACGCCGCCGCGAACACCAGCGGCACCGCCAGCACGATCGAGGCCATCACCGGAACCTGACGCCGCCACCAGCCCCGCAAGAACCGGCGCTCCGACTCCTTCTCGCGATCGTCTTCTTCGATGCGCGACAGCGCGCGGCTGAGCAGGAACGGCGACGGATCGGGGACGCTCTCGTGAACGTCCGCAACGCCGGCGCGCACGGATTGCAGTTCCTCCAGCTCGGCCGCGCAGCTTCGACAGGTCGCAAGCTCGAGCTCGACCGCGCGCCGCTCGTCGGCACCCAGCGTGCCGTTCGCATACCAGGGCAACAACAGCGAGATATCTTTGTGAGTCATGCCGGTTCGCTCCCCATCCCCCGCCCGGCCAACAGTCTTCGCAACTGTTGTTTGGCGTAGAACATTCTGGTCTTCACCGTGTTCGCCGGGCAGCCGACGATCGCGGCGATCTCGCCGTAGTTGAATTGATGATAGAACGTCAATTCGACGACTTCCCGATGTTCGTGCGAGAGGCGCGCGAGCGCTTTGCCGAGCGCGCTCCGCACGCTCTCGCGCAGCGCGGCACCCTCCGGCCCCATGCTCGGATCGGCGACGCCCGCCAGGACGTGGAGGCTCTCCGTGGGCGTCCGCCGCCGCCGCAGTTCGTTCAACGCTTTGTGATGCGCGATGCCGAAGAGCCACGTCGACGGCTTCGATTGCCCCCGGAAGCGCGACGCGCCCTTCCAGACCTCCAGCATGACATCGTTGGTCAGCTCCTCGGCTGTTTCGATGGCATGCACCATCGAGTACAAGTAATGGAAGAGCCGGTTTTGATACGTCTGATACAACGACTCGAACGCGCCGCGATCGCCGCCCGCGATTTGGCGGATCAGTTGCGACTCGACTTCTCCCGAGGCCTCGCCTCGATCAGATCTCATCGGCACGCCTTCCACAAAAGGGGGAGCGGCGGGCTGCTCCCCTGCTTCTTTAGTACCTATCGGCGCCCCGACGGTTCACCTGTTGCGCTCAATGGTTAGCTTGCGCTGTGCTCGAGCGGAGCTCGACGAATAGGGCGACCGAAGGTCGCTCTTGACGCCTTCCGGCGCGAGCGGTGCTCGCGCCGGTCGTCGACCTGCGGTCGAACACAGCAGAGGCTGCTAGTCCAGCGTCACCTTCATCATATACGACGCCGTCGGCACGGGGCTGTTCGTAGGCATCTCCATGGTGAACGCGACCACGTCGCCGGACTGCACCGGCATCGACATGTGCATCATGGTCATGCCGCTTCCGTGGATCATGCCCGCACCGTGCACCGAGCCGTGCCGAATCACCCAGACCCGATACACCATCCCGTGCGGCGCCCTCGGGAACATCCCGAAGAGCATGGCCGTTTTTTCGTTCGGCGGCTGCAGGATGGCGCCGTGCCACGCTCCACCTTCGGCCGCGGGCAACTTCCAGTACTTGCCCTTCGCGAGCGCGACCATGACCGCATGACCCTGGTCCGCGATCTGATTGTTAGCCACGACTTGCGATCGCATCTCCGCCATCTGGCGCTGCGCGTGCACGAGCTGGCGCACCTCCACCGAAACCACGGCCGCAAGAATCACGACCGCGAACGCGGCCAACGCGCGCGCGCTCACGAGCCGCGGGACGCGCGCTCGCCCGATGGAAAGCGAATCGCGCCCAAGGTTCTTTCGCAAGACGTGCTGCGCCGAGGCGTCGCTTCGCACCGCCGCCATCACGCGACGCCGCACCCCGGCATCGGGATCGGTGGTCGGCGCCGCCAACGGCAACACGTCCGCGACGCCGCGATAACCCGCAACGGTTTGGCGGCATTCCGGGCACTCGGCGAGGTGGCGATCGGCCGCGCTCTTGTCGTCCGCCGCAAGCGCGTTCAGCGCATATACCGCCGCTTCGTCGCCAAGATGCTCGCCGGAGATCACGAGCTCGTCGCTCCAAGGGACGCACTGTTGAGCAAGTTCTTGAGCTTCTCGAGCCCCATCCGCACGCGTCCCTTGACGGTGCCGAGGGGAACGCCCATCAAGCCCGCGATCTCGACTTGCGTGTAGCCGGAGAAATATGCGAGCTCGATGCTCTTCTTCTGCTCCAGCGGCAGCCGATCCAACGCACCGCGCACGAGTTCCCCTCGCTGCGCATCCCAGACGGCTTGCCATGGCGGAATGTCTTCGGATTCGTATTCCGGGACTTCATCGAAGGCGAGCTCGCTCGACGACGTCGTCGCGCTGCGCAACATGTCGATCGCGCGATGGTGCACGATCGCCATGAGCCAGCCGCGCACCGTGCCGCGGCTGCCTTGGAACGACGCGGCGCGGCGCCACAACCGCAGGAACGCGTCTTGCAACACGTCTTCCGCCGCTCCACGGTCGCCGAGAATTCTGTACGCGAGCGAATACGCGACCGTCTTATAGCGATCGTAGAGCTCTTCGAGGGCTCGAGTGTCTTGCTTCGTCAGCGCGTCGACGAGCTGCTCGTCGGATCGCTCGGATCGGATCAATCGCGAGGCCTCCACCAGTGAATACGACTCAGCCGACCCACGCGGTTCATCGATTGGTTGTAGAGGTCGACCTTGGTCGACCTATTATCCGGATACGCTGGGGCGGTAGGATTCGAACCTACGAATGCCAGATCCAAAGTCTGGTGCCTTACCAGCTTGGCGACGCCCCATCGAGTGCGCGATCCCTTATTCTATCGAACTTTTTCGCGTTCCCGTAGGGCGAGGTAGGGCGCCCCGGCCATTCAAACCTTCCACCCACTGAAGTCTAGGTCGCCCTTTTGGGTTGGTCATCTCGTGGTTGGAGGTCGTCATGTCGCTCGAGCTTCTCAATACTGGCGGAACACTCATCACCGTTATCATCGTCGCCACGGCAGCCAGCGCGGCCCTCGTGCAACTGCGTCACTTGCGCGCCGGCAACCAGATCAACGCGATGCTGGCGATCGGTGAGGAGCTAAACGCACGACCCTCCTTGGACGCCGCGGCTCTTACCCGGAACAGGCTTATGACTTCACTGAATAACCCTGAATTTCGCACGTACAGCGTTGCTAGACATCGCGGTCAGAGCACGCCTGATGAGAGCCCCGAATACGTAGAGCTGCGCGCCGCGTCGCACCTCGTCGCTAACACCTATGAGGAACTGGGAATCCTCGTCAAGCGCGGCATCGTGGACAAGGAAATGTTTCTCGATCTCTATGCTTGGCAAATCGTCGGTCGCTGGAAACGAATGGAAGCCTATATCGCACTCACTCGCGAGGCTGCTGGACAAAACGCTCTTTTCGAGAACTTTGAGTGTTTGGCCGTGATATCGGAGGATTGACTGAAGGCAAACTTCAGCACGTATCCGATTCACCTGCGGCGGATGAAGATCACCAACCGGTGGCCCGTGCCGCCCATGGCTGCAACTACATAAGGACACCGCGGGTCGGCTTCGGGCGTGCTATAAGGGCCGTGGAACGATACCAGCGGCTAGGTCCTGCTCCAACCACGGATCCATCACCGGCAAGTGCCGAACTCCGTGCGCCGCATGACGGCGATGACCGGGAGCATCTGCTTCCACGAATCGGGCACGACGCCAGCCCAGAGATCGCAAGCAATGTACTCGTCGATGATGCCGTGCTTGACAAAGGTGCCGAGTCCTTCATATAGGTTTCCGGCAATCGATAAATGGCTCGACTCGCGTATGGGGAGTCTGTTGACCGATGCCGCGAAAGGCTGGTAGCGGTGATTTTCCCGGAAAACTTTTTGGTTATTGCGCGACTGAGGGTTACGTCACCAAAAATGGCCCGCTAGGGGCCGACCGCCAAATTTCTCTGTCTTTTCTCTCTCCCGACCCACCTATCGAAGATCGGCTTTGCGCCTCTCGAGCCACGCCGGCAACTGCATCGCGATCTATCTGCAGCCATGGGTCGACGAGCGTAATGCGGGGCTTGCCCCGTGGGTAATCTCCTTGCGGATGACGCGCGATCCAGCCGCGCGCTTCGACACTAAGATATTCGAAGGCCTCGAACGCCGTATTGACGCCTTCCGGGTAGGTCATCAGTGCGATCGCGGGCTCAAGACGCTTCCAAAAGCTGACGGTGACCCCAGCCATTTGGCGCATGAAGGCCCGCCGATCAATTGCCCCTTCCCGATAGTGCGCGCCCCACTTGTCGAAAAAGTTACATATCGTGACCTCCGGATGCGTGAGGCGATCTGTGACGCCACTTCGAAGCTCTTCGCGGAACACCGGGTCTTCCAGCCGCCCGGCCAGCTCGGCTCGGACGAAATGGAACGCGTCGCGCAACTCTGCGCCCTCGTACTCCTCCAACAGGATGCGGACGGCGGCAACCTGGTTGGCTGCCCGCAAGTGGCGCAGTTGCACGACGGCCGCGATGGCTGTGGCCGCAATCACCACGAACGTGCCGATGGCCGCCGCGGTGCCTAAGGTCTCTTGCGACACGATCTTACCCTCCCATGCTTGGCGCACAGGTTTTCGGGACGGCGAAATTGTCCTATCCGAACTCTTCTCACTGCCGCCATCATTTGCCGCGACGGCCATCGCCGCGAAGACACTATTTTGCACTCAGCGAGGTCGCGGCTCTCGCGGCCTATCCCAGGCCGATCAACGCCGTAGTACGATGATCTTGTCCGCGTGGCGTGCGCCGAGGGCGGTTTGATCGAAGATGACCTGGACCTTCATGCCGGGCTTAAGGAATGACGACTGGTAGGTCGTCTTACCGTCATTCGACCAAATATTCTTGAACTTGGGCACGATGAGAAAACTCAGCTCCTTGCCCGTGCTATCCTTCACTTTGAGGTTCGTGGTCGAGACATGCGTGATGTGACCGACCCAGTAGGCGTTCTTCGCCAATGCCTGAGAGGTTGTTGTGACGAGCGCGGCGGCAGTCATCAAGATCGCCGCGAATACTATGAGATGGCGCATGGGGTTCCTTTCTTTCCTTATGGGATCACAGGTGAACGGAGTATCCAATTCGGATACCTCTGCCCCGATCGAAAGCACCCCAAAAATTGGCGTCGAAGCCGCCGGCTCGATAGTGCAGTATGCGTTCCGCTGACGCAAAACGCGCGGCGACCGCCAGAAAAGTGGGGCTGGTCAGCAGATCCGGTTTGCGATGCTGACCCGCATCCGTAGGCGGCGGAAGTCCCTCCGACGCGGACAAATGAACTCGTTTTGGCGGAATCGACGGGAAAACCGCCGCTGCGAACTGACGATTGAGGACGAAGTTCGATCCGCCGGTCGGTGCGGGTGCGCTCGTCGCAATCGAACTATTCGATAGCGACCAGACGGTGGCGATCGCGGCAAGGCTGACGGTCCAAATGAACATACAAGACGCTACTTTGGAAATGCCTAGAGTCGCTCTACTGCTATCATAGCAGCTTTTGATGTTCTGCACTGTACGTTTGCGTACCGACCATGCCTCTCACGCGAGCGTATTATTGAGAGAGGACCAACGCCGGGACCGCGGGAGCGCTTTTGGATCCGCATCTAAGGAGAAAATATGAGTACGATTCGTCGAGTCATCGCATCTGCTGCTGGGGCGATCGTCGTGTTGCTGCCCTTCGCCGCGTTCGCGAGCCCCGGTTATCTGAATGCCGGCACCATGGTTACGTCCAAGATGAACCAGACGATCGATTCCGGCAGCGCGCACACGGGCGACAAATTTACCATGACCGTGGTGGCGCCATATCCGAACAGTAAGAGCGTTTACGACAATGCGCAGCTTTATGGGCACGTCACCAAAGTAGTGAGCGCAGGCCAGGGCCAAAACCCCGTGCTGGAGTTCGCCCTCGATCGAATCGTGCTCTCAGACGGACGAGCTGCAAACGTCGCAATGACGCTCCAGACCCAGGAGACGCAGCGACACAATAATATCGGGAACGTCGCTGTGACAGCTGCAGCGGGGATGATCGTGGGGAACATGATTGGTAAGACGCTGTTTAAGTCAAATCTTGGCGGTGCCGCAGGGCTTATCGCCGGAGCGCTGTATGCAAACAACAAGCGCACGAATGTGTCCATGCGGCAGGGGTCGGTCGTGGTGACCGAAGTCCAACAAACGGTGGCTCTCAATCATCCGTCAATCACCGCTCAAGCGCACTGACGTTGCGGTTTCGGCTGCGAGAGGAGCTTTCTTTGGTGGCGGGTCGAACGCTCAGCAAGTCGCCAAACTGCGCCGCGGTGATCTCGTAGCACTCGCAGGTTGCGGCTTGTAGACCGCCCCTGTTGAGGATCGTGATCCAGCCATGCTCGTAGTCGATGAGTCCGGCTCTCTTGAGCGTTTCAGCGGCGATTGTGACGCCTGATCGTCGAGAGCCAAGCATGATGGCGAGGAATTCGTGAGTCAAGGGGAACTTGTCGCCCCCGACACGATCTTGAGTCATTAACAGCCAGCGCGCACACCGTTCATACACGCTATGCAGCCGATTGCACGCTGCCAGTTGGCCGAGCATGTTCAGGTATGCTTGTAAATATCGGTTGAGGAACTCGCGAAACGTTTGACTCTGGCCGAGAAGGCGCCGAAAGGTTGTGGCAGGCATCTTCCAAGCCAGTCCCGGCACCTGACAGAAGCTCTCATTCGCCGTCGTTTCGCTGCCCATGATCAACGGGATCGCGCTCGTGCCCTCGCGGCCAATCGTTCCGATTTCAATTGCACTGCCGTCCTTCATCCGGGCCACGATTGACAGAATAGCACCGAGCGGAAAGTACGCGTCCTTGATGCGTTGATCTGGCTGGTAGACGTTCTGGTGCAACTTGAAATCAACGAGTTCTCCGTGCTGAAGCGCGAGCGCCTTTTCATCACCCGTCAGGCACGCCAAGATGGCGTTGCCTTCGAAGTCCTGGTAGTTGAGCGCCGTCTTGCGCACTCGCAACTCCTTTGGAGAACAGACTGTTGGTGGGCTTGCCTACCGACACTTATACGTTGGCTATATTCGCGCCCTTTCGCGTCGATAGATAGGTGGATCGAAGCAAGCTTCTCTTTGGAAATCCGCTACTTGTCCGACGCTCCCGGCACGCGGTCGCCTTTCACCAGGCGTTCAACGGCGTCAGCGGTACGCGGCACCATCCAAGCAATGAGGTAGATCGCGAAAATCCCCCACGCGACCCAGATCGAGGTTCGCAACCACAACGAGGACCGCAACGTAGCCCCAAACGTCAGGAGGGCGGATCCCGCGCAGCACGCTGCATAGGAGAAAAGATAGTTCGTCGCTACTGCACGAAAGTATGAGCGCGCGAGGTCCCCATTCCTTGGATCTGCGACGAGGCTGCGCCGACTCGGGGCAACGAATGCGAGCCCAAGTGGAATTGAGAAGACGAGACCCCCGATCCAATTCCAAACAATGAGCGCGACGATCAGCTCGATGGGCCCGATCAACAAGGTCTATGTGGCGCTCGGCGAAGACGTCAGCACTGCCAAGTCCAAAAAATGACGCGTTCTTAACTTTTGCGGCGGGCCGCTACTTACGGACTTTTACCGGCTTTCGAGCGCCATTGCTCGATGGCCGGGTCTTTGTCTTCGATTCTCGCAAGCTTTGCTGAAGCACGTCCATCAAATCGGAGCCCTTCACCGTCTCCTTAGTCGGACGCGTCGCCGCCTTCTTTGAGACCTTGCCGCGCGAGCGGTTTTCGATCATCTTCAGGACCGCATCGCGGTAGGTGTCCTTGTATTCCTCAGGCTTGAACGGGGAGCTGAGCGAATCGATCAGCATGCTGGCCATCTTCAGCTCGGGAGCTGGAATCTTTTCATTGGATGGCGGGAACTTGTAATCATCCGCTGCCATCAGCTCGTTGGCGAAGCGCATCAATTCAAGAACCAGCGCGTCGCCCTGCGGCCGGACGGCCGCGAGATATTCTTTCGTCCGGATCACGACCTTCGCGATGCCGACCTTGTTGGCTTTGCGCAACGCCTCGCGCAACAGGGCGTAGACATGCTGGCCCTTCTTCTCGGGCTCGAGATAGTACGGCTTGTCGAAGAACATCGGGTTGATCTCGTCTAAGTTCACGAACTGGAGGATATTGACGGACTGCGTCGCTTCGACGGCGGCCGACTTGAGATCCTCATCTGTGAGAACGACGTAGCGCTCGTCTTCGATCTCATAGCCCTTGACGATCTCGCTCCACGGCACTTCTTTGCCATCCTTGCTGCAGACGCGCTTGTAATTGATGCGTCCCTGGTCTTTCTTGTGCAGCTGGTTGAAGTGCAGTTCGTTCTCGGTCACCGCGCTGAAGAGTTTGACCGGTATCATGACGAGGCCAAAGTTGATGGAGCCGGTCCAAATCGCGTGAGCCATTGCATGTCCTCCGGACGTGAATCATTCGACTTATCCACAGGAAAACCAAGTTTTCCGCCGCCCTGCGCGACCAACTCCACAAGGAAGATATCGAGCTAGCACGAACACTTGTTCGATAGACCCGGGAGGCATGCAATGAGTCGGGTTCAGGCATTTTGCGATCGGCTTCGCGATCGGCTCTTCGAGTCGATTCGGGAAGCATCGTGTCTAACTGAGATGGAAAAGCACGTGCTCGCAGCGCTCTGGTCTCGATGCAACGTGCGCACGCAAACCGTCGAAGAATATCCCGGCCATTCCGCATTCGGCCGCGACATCGGCGTGACCGACGAACGACTGTCTCGCTGCCTTCACAAGCTCGAGCGCAAGGGCTTTGTGAAATCGAGCGGCTCGACGTCGCGCAAACGACAGCTGGCCTACGTGCTCAATGCGTTACTTCTCGAGGCCTCGTTCGACACGACCAAAGACGCCGAAGGTCATCCGCTTCAATAGCCCTTCGAAGCCGCCGCTATTCCGGGATTTTTGTAGGCCGATACAGTATGTAGGCCGCAGCGCCTAAGCATGCTTACAAAACTGTTCGTCACGCGCCCGAGGCTCGCTGGCGTCCTGATCGCCGTGGCGACCATCGCCGGCGTTCTCGCGGCGCTCGGCCTGCGCGTCCAATATCTGCCCAACGTCAATCTGCCGACCGCCACGCTCGAAGTCTTCTATCCGGCCGCCTCGACCGTCGAAATGCGCGACAGCATCGTGCGGCCGATCGAAGATCATCTGGCCGGCGCGCCCGAACTCGAGCACATCCAGTCTCGCGTGCAGCAAGGCTACGCGACCATCACCGCGCAGTTCGGTTTGAAATCCAACCGCACCAACGACATGGTCGAGGTCCAACGGCGCCTGCAGGCCGCGCAGTCTCAGCTGCCGCCCGATCTGATCACCCCAACCGTCGAAACCTACGATCCCGGCCAAGCCCCGGTCATTTCGATGTCCGTCTCCGCGCACAGCATGTCGCCGTCACAATTGTCGGCGCTCATCCAAAACGCGATCGTTCCCGCCATCGAGCAAGTGCCCGGCGTCGGCAGCGTGCAAGCCAAGGGGTTGGTGACGCCCGCGGTGCTCGTCGAGGTCGATCCAAAAAAACTAGACGCAGCCGGCTTGAGCCTCACCGACATCATCGCCGCGATCACCGGCAACAACATCGCAGCAGCAGGCGGCATCCTCTTCAACGACGGGCGCGAAACCGGCATCGACATCCGCGGCGACGTCACCGGCGCGCTGTCCGTCGCGACCCTGCCGATTCCGGTGCCACCCGACTATCGCGACATGTTGTTGAATGGCGGCAGCGGGGCTCCGGCGGTCAACTACCGCCTGAGCGACATCGCGTCGGTCTCGGACAGCCACGAGCCCCAGCGCATCTTCACGTACGTGAACGGTCAGCCGAACTTCTTCCTCACCGTGCAGAAGGCCACCGATTCGAGCGAGGTCGGCACCGCGAGTGGAGTGGCAGCCGCCCTGCCCGGCATCGAGCGCCGCTTTCCAGGGGTCGCGTTCTCCGTCATCAACAACGAAACCGGATTCACCATCAGCCAAGTGACCGGCGTCGGGCGCACGCTGCTCGAAGGCATCTTGCTCGTGGCGATCGTCATGGTATTCTTCTTGCGCTCGTGGCGCAACGCGGCCGCCGTGCTCATCGCCATCCCGACGTCTCTGCTCGTGACGCTTGCGGTCATGCAGCTCGGCCACCTCACGATCGATATCGTCTCGCTGCTCGCCATGACGCTCATCACCGGCATCCTGGTCGACGATTCCATCGTCGTCTTGGAGAACATCGATCGGCACCGGGAGATGGGCGAATCGCCCACCCGCGCCGCGATCGACGGCCGGCTCGAGATCGGCCTCGCCGCGATCGTCATCACCTTGGTCGACGTGGTGGTCTTCCTCCCGATCGCCTTTCTGCCCGGCATGGTCGGACGCTTCCTCAGCGAATTTGCGCTGGTCGTCGTGGTGGCGACGCTCTCGTCACTGCTCATTTCCTTCACGATCGCGCCGGCGTTGGCCGCGAACTGGGCGCTGCTTTCGCGCAGGCGCGGCACGGATTTCGCGCGCTTCTTCTCCGCCGGTTTCGAGCGGTTGCGCGATTGGTATGCCGATCGCGTGCTGCCGTGGGCGCTGCGCCATCCCTTCGTCGTGCTCGGCGGCGCGCTGGTCACGTTTCTCGGAGCCATCGCGCTGCTGTGGCCACTGCACGCCGTCGGCTTCGAATTCATTCCGGCTCAGGAATCCGGCGAGATCTTCGTCCAACTCGACTTGCCGGGCGGCACGCCGCTCGCGAACACGCGCGCCGCGATCCGCTCCATCGAGCAGCGCGTGGACGCCATTCCGGACCTTCGATCGGAAACGACGGTCGCGGGCGCCGCGCAATCGCCGGTGGGCGGCTACCTCGTGGACGGAGCGGCCGCGCAAATCGACGTCCATCTGCGCGAGCACCCGAGCCGCCCGATCGCCTATTGGGTCGCGTGGTTGCGGCGCGTCGCCACCAAGCTCGCGCCCAACGGCAACGCCGTCGTCATTCCGAACACGAACGTCGAAGGCGCCGACACGCAGCCGATCGACTATCTCCTCAGCGATACGAACGGCGATCCGGGCCGCTATGCGCCGCAGGTCTACGCGGCGCTCGCCGACACGCCCGGCTCGGCGGACGTTTACAGCTCGGCGAGCGGCTCGGCGCCTCAGCTCAACATCGCGTTCGATCGCGACGCTGCGCGCAAGCTGAACATCTCCCTGGACGCGGCGGCGGCAGCCATTCGCGCCGCATTCGGCGGCTTGCAGGTCGGGCAGTTCGAGACGTTGGGCGGCCTGAAGAACGTGCTCGTCATCTATCCGCTCGCCTACCAAAGAGACGTCGCGCAATTGCAAGCGATCCCCGTGCGCACGACGACCGGGACGATCGTGCACATCGGCGATTTCGTGCGCTTCTCCTATGCGTCGAGCCCGCGCATCATCGATCGGGTCGACCGCCAGACGGTCGTCCACATCAGCGCAAACGTGGCCCACGGAGCTTCGCTGTCGAACGTCGATCGCGCGTTCCAAGCCCACGTCGCCGCGTTGCACTTGCCGAGTTCCGTCCAAGTCGTTCCGTCGAGCTCGGGCAGCCAACAAAACCTCCACGATACGGTTGTCGGGATGAGTGCGGCCCTCGCGGCAGGCCTCGTCTTGGTCTTCCTGCTCATGGTCGCGCTGTACAACAGCTATCTCTCGCCGTTCATCATCATGTTCTCGGTGCCGCTCGCGGTCGTGGGCGCCATCGGTTCGCTCGCGCTCACGCATCAGACGCTCAATGCCTTCTCGCTGATCGGTACGGTCATGCTCATCGGGCTGGTGAGCAAGAACGGCATCCTGCTGGTCGATTTTGCGAACCGCTTAAAAGACAGCGGCAACGGCGTTGTGGACGCGATCCGCGAGAGCGCGCGCACCCGCTTCCGGCCGATCGTCATGACCACCGTCGCGATGGTGTGCGGGATGCTGCCGCTCGCCCTTGCGTTCGACCCGGCGGTCGAGTCTCGGCGATCGCTCGGCATCGTCGTGATCGGCGGCCTGGTGACGTCGCTGCTGCTGACCCTCGTGGTGGTGCCGGTCATCTACTCACGCCTCGTGCCCGAACGCCTTAAGGTCGAGCGCGCCCAAGAACCAGGTCGAGCCAAAGCAGCTTCGTGACGCACGACGCGATCGCGCAGGGGAGATGATAGGCCGCACAGCGCGCGCACAATCCCTGCTCAACGCGTACTGGGTGCCGATCAATTTCGAAGCGTCGGCGCTGATGACGATCGCCGTGCCCGCAGCGCTGCTGCGTTTCCCGGGCAACCACACGGCGCTGCTGGCCGCGCTGGCCAGCGTGACCGCCGCCATCGCGATGCTGGTGCCGCCCGTCGCCGGCGCCATCTCCGACCGGTTGCGGCGCGCGGGCGGCAAGCGGCGGCCGATCATCCTTGCCGGCGCTCTCGCGAACGCGCTGGCCCTCGTCTGGCTGGCGCTGGCATCCACCCCGAGCTCGTTCATCGTCGCGCTCCTCATCGTGACCGCCGCGCAAAGCGTGAGCGTCGCGGCGTACTCCGCGCTCATCCCGGAACTGGTCGCACCGAGCGATTGGGGAGCCTCGTCCGGCTATCAGGGGGCGGCGTCGATCGTGGGATCCATCGCAGGCCTCGCCGTAGCCGGTCTGACGTCTCCCAGCGTCACGTTCGTGTGGACCGCCGTGGTCGTCGCCGGCGGAGCTCTGAGCGTGCTGGCGGTGCCCGAAGATCGCTGGCAGGAGCCGGAGCACGCCCACGTGCGCAATTGGCGCAACTTCGGTTTTGCTTTTCTCTCCCGCTTCTGGACGATCTTCGGGCTGACGCTACTGATGACGTTCGTGCTCTATTTCTTCAACGACGTCCTGAAAGTCTCAAATCCAGCCGCCGGCACCGGACTGATGGGCGGCATCGCGCTGCTCGGCGCGGTGGTATCGAGCATCTGGATGGGCCACCTCTCGGATCGGATCCCACGCAAATACATCGTCGCGCTCGCCGGCGTGCCGATGGCGATCACCGCCATCGGCTTTGCGTTGCTGCCGGACCTGCGGTTCATCTTGGGATTCGCGCTGCTGTTCGGATTCGGACACGGCGCGTTCTTGTCGACGGGCTGGGCGCTGGGCATCGATTCGGTTCCGCAGCTGCGCAACGTCGCGCGCGACTTGGGCCTTTGGGGCGTCGCGTCGAATTTGCCCGGCGTGTTGGCGCCGGCGATCGGTGGCTATCTGCTCGCTCGCTTTGCGATGCCCGCCGAGGGCTATAGGGCGCTGTTCATCGCCGCGGGCGCGTGCTTCATTCTGGGCTCGATCACCGTCTTATGGATCGGCCAACGCCTGCCGCAGAAATTGTAGAGGTCGACCTTGGTCGACCTACGCCTTCATCGCATGCACCGCGTAAGCCAGGATGCGACGGTCGTGCGTCACCAGGGTCAATCCTTCGAGTTGCGCTTGAGCGACCAGCATGCGGTCGAACGGGTCGTTGTGCCGCTTCGGCAGCGAGAGCGTCGCAAGCGCATGTTCCGGCGTGATCGGCAGCGGCTTGAATCCGAGCGCGCTGATGCGCGCCGGAACCCACGACTGCGGAGGCGCCGGAAGGCTGATTTTGCCGACGGAATACTTGATGGCAATCTCCCACGCGACTGCGGACGACACGTACACCTCATTTGCGCTGTCTTCGATCGCTCTCCGCGCGACTAAATTCAGGCGCTCGACCATCGCGCCCGCCCATATGAAGACGCGGGTGTCAAGGAGCAGCTGCATCAGCGCCGGCGTCCCTCGAATAGTCTTGCAATTTTGACGTCGGGAGCATCGAAGTCGGGAGCCATCGACACGAGCCCTGCGTCCATGCCCAGGGGGCGCCGCATCGAGCCGCCCACGGGAACGATGCGCGCGGCCGGCTGTCCGCCAACGGCGATGACGATCTCCCGCTCCGCACCGGTACGCACCTGCTTGACCAACCGCGACAGGTGGGTCTTCGCTTCCAACATCTTGACTAGTTTCATGGGGTTAGTCTACCAGACTAAGCACACTTAGTCAACATGCACAAAAAGCTAATACCGCCAAAAAAGGCGGCGCTCATATCCATGAGCGCCGCGTGTGGTTGCGCGCGCGAGCGCTTACTTCAGCGAGCCCCAGCGATGGTCGATGCTGACGCTGATGTAATGAGGCGGCGAGCTGAAGGCGGTTGTTAGGTAGGTGCACGGAGCCGTCGTACAGCCATTGAAGCCGACGATCGACGGATACGGTACTCCGCCGTCGAAGTTCGAGAAGATCGAGGCGTTCTTGTCGAAGATGTTCTGCCACGCGAGGTGCAGCATGTTGTCGCCAAGCGGCATGTTGAAGCCGGCGTTGTAGACCCAGAACGACGGCACGTTGTAGGAATTGTTCGGACCGAACCAGTCAGCGCCGAACGAAGCCGTCACGTTCGAACGGTTTTGGAAGTTGAGCGACCAGCCGATCTTGTGCAGCGGCACGCCAAGGAACTGCTGGTTGTTGACGACGTTGCCAAGATTCTGCTGCGTCAGCAGGTCCACGTTGATCGGGTAGGAGGCCTGGGTGTTGTAGTAGCCCTTGGCCGTGAAGTTGTCGGTGATCGGAAACGCGCCCGAGAACTCCATTCCCGTGTACACGGCGCCCGCGATGTTGATCGGCGTGATGATGCCGAGCACCGGCGTCACCCCATCCGAGAACAGCAAACCTGGCGGCGCCGGCAGGATGGCGTCGAAGATATGATTGGTCAGGTTCGTGCGATAGAGATCAACGCTGATGTCGCCCTGCGTGCCCCACGTGCGCTCGTAGCCCACGTCGTAGCCGATGCCGGTCTCAGCCTGGATTTTCGGATTGCCCTGCGATGCGTTGCAGAACGGATTGCTCACCGTGCAGTTCGGACCGGACGACGAGCTACCGATGCTCAGATTCAGTGGCGACACGATATCCGAAAGCCGCGGCGCCGCAAAACCGGTGCCCACGGAGACCCGGATCACCGAGTTCTGATCCGGGCGATTCAAGATCGCCAGCCGCGGGTCGAAGCGCTTGACGTTGAGGTCGTTGTAGTTGCTGTAGTACAGAGCCAGCGTGCTCCGAAACTTCGGGCTCATGTCCCAGTCGTCGCGAGCCAGCGCGGTGCGCTCGATCTGCGTTCCGACGGTCACCGGAATCTCGTCTGCCGTGATGGGAACCGCGGTGAAGTTCGATGCGCTCCCATATTGGAACGTGTCTCCATTGCCACCGATCGCGAGCGTCACGTCGTGATTGCCGAACGTCTCGTCCCAAATCGCTTCGTCGCCCGTGAGGTGGTCGATCGATTTCTGCAGGAAGCAGCAGAACGCGGGCGGCGCGCTGTTGCCGTCGACCCAGCGATTGATCCAGTTGTCATACGCCCGCAGGACGAGCGAACCGCCACCCACCACGGTGTGCAGATCGAACGCGTATTTCGGGCTCGTGTTCCACACGAAATTGTCCGGGAAACCGAAGAAGAACGGAACGCCGATGGGATCGAGCACTTGCCCCATGTAGGGCGAGGGATTCGTCAGCAGTCCGGTCTGGTCACGCCAGTCGCTCTCGTCGCTCGCCGTGATGACAGCGTACGTCGCATCCGAGAAGTTATACCGGACCTTGGCGAGGCCTGATTTCAGGTTCATCTGCAGCGTCGGGTAGAAGATCGCACCCACCGTCCCAGACGGAGTCCCGAACGGCGCGATATCGATGGGGAAGTTCGCAGGTATGAAGCCGTCGGTCTGGTAGCGGTGCAAGTCGATCACGTATCCGAAGCGGCCGAACGTATCCGTTTCCGCCAGATTGTAATCGCTCGTCCCGTAGCCGCCGACGGTGAGCATCGCCTGGCCACCCTCGGTCGACTTCGGATCGATCGTCACGAGATTGAGCGTGCCGCCGATGGTGTTCGCTCCGAACAACGACGTACCGCCCACGCCCTTCACCACTTCGACCCGCGAGTAGATCGCGGGCGTCAGCGCGGACAGGTCGTAGTCGCCATACTCGCCGTTGCGGAGCGGCTCGCCGTCTTGCAAGACAAGGACTTCGTATCCGGTATTGCTGGCGCCCACGAATCCACCCGTGCCCCGGATCGTGAACGTCGTCACGTTGCCCGGCGCGCCGTTGTCGAAGTGCTCGATGGTGATGCCGGGCTGGCTCTCGAGCAGCGTCTGCACCTGCAAGCTGCCGGTGTTCACATAGTCGTTCGAGTTGAGCGTCACCGCCGGTGCGGATGACGTATTCAAGATCCGCTGACCCTTGATGAGCACATGGCCGATCGTGGTGATGCCGGTGCTCGTGACCGGCTGCAGCGCCACGGTGAGCTGCAGCGACTGGCCGGCGCTCAAGGGAATGACGCCCGAATCGTTGAGCTGATACTGCAAGGCCGTGACGCGCAGCGCCCAACCGCCCGGGGGCACGTTATCAAATGAGAACGCTCCATCCGCGTTGGAGGTCGTGGTGAGGGTTTGCGAGCCGCTGACCAGCTCGACTTTGGCGCCGGAGACGACCGCACCGGTCGACGCATTGACGACGACGCCGCCGAGCGAGGCGGTGGCCGGCGCTGCTGCCACAGGCGCCGAGAATACTGCCGCGCAAACAACAAGTACGGCAATGCTCATGAGCATTCTGCCGAAGGCGCGCATGCCTGTCCATCCTTTCGAGACGTGTGTCGGGGACGCGGTTCCATTCACGCCAGCGAGGCGAAATAACCTTGTGGACAGGCACTGAAAAAGCCCGGCCGATCGGCGCGGGCTTTCACTTTCCGGAATCCTGGGGTTTGGGCGCTACTCTCTTGGCCGGCCGGCTCCGAGGAAGCGATCTGCGTAGTACGACATGCCCAAGGAGTCGATTCGAACGCCTTCGGACGACGATGCGTGGATGAAGCGCCCATGTCCGAGGTAGATGCCGACGTGTGACGCCCCAGCGGTGTACGTCTCGAAGAAAACGAGATCTCCGGGACGCATCGTGCTCCACGTGACGTGGTGCGTCGCGGCGAACTGCTCGTCGGCCATGCGTGGAAGCTCGATTCCGTTATGATGGAACACGCTCCACACGAAACCCGAGCAATCGACTCCGGAAAAGCTCGTGCCGCCCCAGGAATATGGAACCCCGAGATACCTCAGCGCGGTCGTCGTGATGTGCGCCTCCAGCGCGAAGGCGCGTTCAGCGACGCTGTACGGCGCCACGCCGGGAATCACTGGCGCGGCGTAGCCGGCATGCGTCGCAGCCCATAGGGCTCGAGCCACTTGGATGTCGGTCGTTGCCACCGCGTTGCTCCACATGGGCGCGGCCACGTGGTGGTGCGCGCGAAGGCGATGAATATGAAGCGCGACCTTTTTTTGAGTACGGCGGTGATTCGCCGCGACGAAATGGCGGCCATGAATGGCCGCCGCTACATCTGGGATTTTTAACTGTTGGCCGATCTGCAGCACGCTCGAATCGGTCAGATGATTTTTGGCCTCGAGCGCGCTGACCGTCACGTGGTGCTGCGCGGCGATCGTCCACAGACTGTCGCCGGCGGCGACGCAATAGGTGGATGCGAATGCGGCTGCGCCGGAGAATGCGATCGCCGCAAAAGCTGCGACGGCAAAGACGCTGCTAGAACGCACTACGTGCCTCTCTCGACGCCTACGGGGTTAGTTGACGGGTTAGCGCCGAAAGATAGCGCTTCTGCGAAAAGCCTCGCAGATTCACCCCAGGCCCTGGGGTTCCCCCGTTTCGAGAAGTGCTGCCACTCCCGAATTCGGCGATTTGGTTCTTAGCGATAGTCGCGCGGCCATGAATGGCCGCGGCTAGAGTGAGGCATCGACGCTTCGGTCGGACCGTCCTGAATCCTGCCCGCCGCCACCTGCTGAGACTTTTTCAGCTATTTTGCGAGCCAAATCACGGATTTCCGCGTCATTTGGACCTTCTATCATGATACGAATCACAGGCTCGGTTCCCGAAGCGCGCACCAGCACGCGGCCCTTGCCGTCGAGCCGCGTCGTCGCATCGCGCACGGCCGCGCACACCTGCGGATCGTCCAGACGAACGCGCTCGGCGCGAACGTTGACGAGCACTTGCGGAAAGGTGCGCATGCGGGCCGCGAGGCCGTGCAGCCCTGCGCTGACCTTCGCGAGACGCAACACGCGCACGGCCGTTGCGATGCCGTCGCCGGTCGTGTTGGCTTCGACGTCGATGACGTGTCCGGATTGTTCTCCGCCCAAGCGATGGCCTCCGGATCGCATCGCTTCGAGCACGTAGCGATCCCCGACTGCGGTGCGCACGAGTTTGATGCCCGCGTCGCGCAGCGCGAGCTCGAGCCCGATGTTGCTCATCACCGTCGCCACGACGGTTTTGGTCGGAAGCTCGCCGCGCGCCGCGAAGTCGAGGGCGAGCATCATCATCACGTGATCGCCGGTCACGATCGCGCCCGTCTCGTCGACGAACTGCGCTCGGTCGGCGTCGCCGTCGAAGGCCACGCCGACGCTGCCCGGATGCGCCACGACCGCTTCGCGCAGCGGCGACAAATCCGTCGAACCGCATGCCACGTTGATCTTCGCCCCGTTGGGCTTGCAATGCAGCGGCACGACGGACGCGCCGAGCGCCTCGAGCACGCGCGGCGCGAGCGCATATGCGGCGCCGTAGGCCGCGTCCACGACGACCGTCAGACCGCGCAGGTCTCCGCCCGCCAGCTGCACGCAATGCTGCTCGTACGCGCGCACGACGCGCCGCCGATCCAGGATCTCGCCCACGCCGGCGCCGGTGGGTCGCGGCGGCGCGGCTCCGGCTTCCACGTGACCCGCGATCTCATCTTCCAGCGCGTCCGGCAGTTTGGACCCGTCGGATGCGAAGAACTTGATGCCGTTGTCCTCCACCGGATTGTGCGACGCCGAGATCATCACGCCCGCCGCTGCGCCGAGGTGACGCGTGAGGAACGCGACCGCCGGCGTGGTCACGATGCCGAGCTTCCATGCGTCGAGCCCAACCGAACCGATGCCCGCGCAGAGCGCATTTTCCAGCAGCGGACCGGAGAGCCGCGTATCCCGGCCGACGAGCACCGGCCGTCGCGCTCCATGGCGGGCCAGCACGTAGGCACCTGCTCGGCCCAACGACAGCGCCAGTTCGGGCGTCACGAATTCGTTGGCCACGCCGCGCACGCCGTCGGTGCCGAAGAGGCGGTTCATCGCGTGGCCGCCTTGCGCGTTGCCGTCACGCGGACGTACGCCGGCGCGACGGTCACGCCGGCGATCGGCGTCAGTTTGGCATCGACCGCCGTCAGCTTGCCGTCCGCGGCGCCGCCCTTCCAGTCGGCCGGCGGTGGAACGGATACGGCCGCCGCAAACACCTGAACGACGAGCGATTGCGCGCCGGCCACCGTAGCGGTTTTCGGGTCGAAGACCAGCTGCTGGCCGGGGCTGCCCGCGTTGCCGGCGACCACCGGCACGGCGCGATAGGAATAGCGGTCGATCGAAACGACCACCTGCGAGGGCGTGATCGAGCGGACGGAATCTGCGCTCGGTCCGACCACCGCCACGGGCACCGAATACACCCCGGCGGTCTTGCCGCTGCAGTCCACGTAGGACGTGAATTGCGTCGGCAGCAGCGAGTCCAGTTGCGATCGCGGCCCGGCAAATTCGATCGTCACGTTCTTCACGGTGGTCGATGGCACGAAGCCGGCGGCGACGCCATGGACGGCGAGCGGCAGTACCAGCGTCTTCGAATAGACGGGCTGCGACGTCGCGACACGGTTGAACGCGATCCACAAGCCGACCGCGATCAGCAGGGCGAGCGCTTTAAGAGTGAAGTTGTGTCGTATGAAGTTCATCGGTGGTGCCATTGTGGCGCGCGAACAATCCGCGGATATACGTCACCATGTTGCCGAGTCTAGGCGCGACGTGAGGTCCAACCGCCGCATCGAGCGCGTGTGCTACGGCTTCCGGCGTCTCGAGGTTTTCCGTCAGGCGGCCATCGCGCGCGATCACGATGCCGCTCGTCTCTTCCGAGACGACGAGGGCCACGGCGTCGGTTTGCTCGCTGATGCCGAGTGCCGCGCGGTGGCGCGTGCCGGTGCGCTGCTCGAGCACAGCGGCTTCGGACAATGGCAGGAAACAACCCGCGGCGACGATGCGGTCGCGCCGGATGATCACCGCTCCGTCGTGCAGCGGCGAACGCGGCGAGAAGATCGTCAGGAGCAATTCCGGCGAGACCGCAGCGTCGATCGCCGTTCCGCTTTCCACGAACTCGGCGAGCCCGGTGTTGCGCTCGAAGACGAAGATCGCTCCGATGGCGCTGCGCGCCAAAACCGAGGCGGTTTGTGCGACGACGTCATAGACGTGGGCGGCCCCGGAGCTCTCGCGTCGCGCGCGCGGATCGAAGGAGCCCGTTCGGCCAAGCTGCGCGAGCGCTCGGCGCAGTTCGGGTTGGAACACGATCGGGATCGCGACGCCCGATGCGATGAGCAATCCATTGAGGATCGAATAGACGGTCCACAGGTGCAGCCACTGAGCGACGAGCCGGATCGCCACCAGCACGAGCAAGCCGAGCACGATCTGCACCGCGCGCGTGCCTCGGATGAGCACGAGCACGCCGTAGACGATGCAGGCCGTGATGATGATGTCCACGGCGTCGCTCAACGTGAACGGCAGTTCGTGCAGGTTCACCGCGATCGCTCGCCGCCGACGGCTTCCGCCCCATCCCCGGGCAGATGCGTCTCGATGACTTGGCCGAACTGAACGTCGAGCGCCATGCGCGCGCGCAGCGTGCCGAGCAGGGACTCAAGCGATATCGAGGACAAGAGCCGGCCTCGGCCCAGGCGTCCGCCGCTGCGCCGGCATTCGATGTCGAGCACGTCGAGCACGCGGTGCAGCGGTGCCCGTTTTTCGTCTCCCAGTTCGAGAACGAGCGCCGGGCAGCCGTCAACCGCGGAGGTCGTCGCGTAGGCGCCCACGTCTGCATAGCCCGCGTCCGGACCGCCGACCGCGCGCGCTGCGCGCAGCAGCGCGGCATCCGAAACATCTTCTAAACGGACGGCGTAGATGGTGGTGGGTGCGCCGCAGACAAACGAAGCGCCCAGACAATCCGATTTGCCGGTGACGACGTGCCCCTTATCGTCGACCACCGCGATGCCGCGGCGGCCCCACGGAAACGGCCGGCGGCGCGACCATTCCGCGCAGCGCACGTCGCGCGGGCTCACGAACACGGGGGCGACGAGCGCGGCCTCAAGCGCCTTGCCGATGGCGGATTGCTCCTCGGACGTCGGCAGCAGGGCCGCATCATCGCTCATGAACTCGATGCGAAACGAGCGGCCGGCGCTCGCCGCTCCCAGCATGCGCGCGATGCCCGTTCCGACGTCGAACCACTTCGCGCGTTCGAGGCGCACGCTGATGACGGACGCCGACAGATCGGGATCGGTCACGGCAAAGATGTCGCGGCCGTAGGCGCGAAGATGACGGCGCAAATCGGCGAGGCCGCGTGGGGTAAGCGCGGGGCTTGCCGTAAGTCGCAAGAGCAACGAGCTCACGGCAAACGCTTCCGCATTGGACATCGAACTCCCTCAGCTCGTCGCGTAGTCGCGGCGATTCATCGCCGCGCAAGGAGCTTATCGCTTGCCCAACATGAGGTCGGCCGCAAAGTGGACTCGCGCTTCAGAAAAGCGCCGGCTGCGCAATCAAGACGTCACGACCAAACTCAAGACCATCTTCAAGAAAGCGGTCGCGTCGGCAAAGTCCGATGCGGCGCGTGGCGCGGAGTCCGCGTTCGACAAGGCGGCTGCGAGAGGCGTCATCCACAAGAACAAGGCGAACCGAAAGAAATCGCGTCTCGCCCGAGCCACCGCCAAAAAATAACCTGTTGTGCAGTCGCGGCCACTCACGGCCGCGCGGCGATAAATGGCCCCGACTGGATTTGCTGTGCTCGATCGAAGATCGACGACGCGGCGACCGGAGGTCGACGCCGAGCTGCGCTCGGCCTTCTCGTCGAGCTGCGCTCGAGCACAGCATGGGCCACCAGGGCCGCGCGGCGATAAATGGCCCCGACTGGATTTGCTGTGCTCGATCGAAGATCGGCGACGCGGCGACCGGAGGTCGACGCCGAGCTGCGCTCGGCCTTCTCGTCGAGCTGCGCTCGAGCACAGCATGGGCCACCAGGGCCGCGCGGCGATGAATCGCCGCGACTACAGCGCGAGATTTAGCGGGGGTCGATGATCGTGGTCAGCCGCACGCTTGGCGAAAACTTGATCGCTGACGCGGCGGTGCTCGCTTCGAGCAATCGCGCCTCGTCACTCGCCTTGAGCGCGATGCGCATGCGATATTCGCCGCGCGCCTTCGGGAGCGGGTCCGGCGCCGGACCCAACGTCTGCACCGCGGAGAAATCGGCGCGAAGCATCTCGGCCAGCGTGGACGCCGCAGACGCGACCTCCGGCAAGTCGACGCCGGCGAGTCCGAAATACGCGAGCCTGCCGAACGGCGGATAATTCAGCTCTCGCCGCAGCTCCAGCTCTCGCTGCGCGAACGCATCGTAGTCGTGGCGAGCCGCGAGTTCCACGGCGTAATGACCCGGCGAGTACGTTTGAACGATGACCCGGCTGCCCGCCGCGGCCCGGCCGGCGCGACCGGCGACTTGCGTCAACAACTGGAACGTGCGCTCGGCGGCGCGAAAATCCGGCCGGTGCAGATCGATATCGGCCGACACGACCCCGACCACGGTGACCGTCGGAAAATCCAACCCCTTCGCGATCATCTGCGTGCCGACGAGGATGTCTCCACCTTCGGCGAACGCCTCGAGCAGCGACCCGTGCGAACCACGTGGGCCCGTCGTATCCGAGTCCATCCGAACGATGCGGGCCCCGCCGAACAGCTCGCGCGCTTCTTGCTCGACGCGCTGCGTGCCGAATCCGAACGGACGCAGTTCTTGTCCGTGACATCGCGGGCACTGCGTCGGTGCGCGGAACGCGGCGCCGCACACGTGACAGCGCAGCGAATCGTCCGTGGAGTGGAGCACGAGCGAAACCGCGCATCTGCGGCACTTCGGCACGAAACCGCACGAGCGGCACAGGAGCAGGCCGGCGTAGCCGCGCCGGTTGACGAACAGCATCACCTTTTCGTGCCGCGAGAGCGCGTCTTCAATGGCGCCGACGAGCGCCGTGCCGATCGGCCGGCGCCCGTGCGGCGAAAGATCGGCGCTCATGTCGACGATCTCCACCGGCGGCAGGGGCGCCGCGGTGGCCCGTTGTTCAAGGCGCACGTAGCCGATAGATCCGGAACGCGCCTCCCAGTAGGTTTCGAGGCTCGGCGTCGCGCTGCCGAGCAGCACGCTGCCGCCGGACGCTGACATGCGTTCGCGCGCAACGGCGGCGGCGTCATATCTCGGCGCGACATCCTGCTTGTACGACGGCTCGTGCTCCTCGTCGACGACGATCAGCGCGAGCTTCGGCAGCGGCGCAAAGACGGCCGAGCGAGCGCCGACCACGACGTCGAGCGAACCGCGCTCCGCGTCCTCCCAGACGCGCGCGCGTTCCGATTCCGACAGACCGCTGTGCAGCACTCCGACGGACGAGCCGAATGCCGCAACGAACCGCGCGGAGGTCTGGGGCGTGAGCGAGATCTCCGGAACCAGCACGACGGCCCTGCCGCCAGCCGATCGGACGCGATCGATGAGACGCGAGTAGACAAACGTCTTGCCGGAGCCGGTCACGCCGTGCAGAAGCGCCACGCCCTTCGAGCGAACCAGCAGCGCGTCGAGGCGCTCGATCGCCGCGCGCTGCTCGCCGGTCGCCGAAAAGGGCTCGACGCTCGCCACCCGCGCGTCGCCGAGCGCCACCGGCCGATCCGCGACTTGAATCGAGCCGGCAGCGACAGCGCGGCGGATCACATCGGCGCCGACGCCCGCTTGTTTGCGGGCGTCCGGCACGAGCAGCTCGCCGCCGGCCGCAGCCAAAATCCGCACCAGCCGTTGCTGAGCGGATCCCTTCGCCGCTGCCGCGTCGAGCAGGATCACCCGTCCCGTCGCCGGCGCACGCCTGGCGGGGGTTCGCGTGCGATCCGAGATGCGGCGCAGAACGCCCACCCGCGCGAGCTGCGCGAACTCTTTTTGGAGCGCCGCCGCTCCGATGGAGATGCCGGAAGCCCGCAGCGCTCGACGCGCACCCAAGAGGGAAAATGAGCCGTCGGAAAACCGGCGATGCAACGCGACGGCGATGCGCTTGCCTTCGGGAGGTGCGGCGACAAACGCGACGCGCGACGCGCCGTCGCCTCCTGTTCCGCGCTTGGCGACGACCGCGAGCGCCTCGCGAAACGTGCAGGCGTAACGCCGACGCAGCCACGCCGCGAGCCGCACGGCCGCAGCGTCGAACCGCGGCGCGTCTTCTCCGACGCTGTCGATGCTCTTGAGCGCCGCATCCTCCGGCACGCCCACCGGCTCGCTGATCACCCAGCCGGTCACCGTCCTGCCCCCGAGCGGCACGCGCACGCGCGATCCGATCGCCGGCACGACGCCGCCGATGACGTAGGTGAAGGGTTCGTCGAGCCGAGTAGTCGGAACGTCGACCACCACGTCTACGCAGCGCACGGCTCCGTTCACGCGGAAACTTCTGCTCCGGACGGCGGCTGAGCGCAGGCGCGCAGCGCGCGCCGGATCTCTTCTTCTGCGACGTCGACCTCCACCCGCATCTCGCCGATGCGCACCGGCAACGTGAACTTCAAGTTTGTCCCCGCACGTTTCTTGTCGCGGCGCATGCCGGTGAGGATAACCGACTCGTCCAGGCCGTCGATTGTCACCGGGAGACGCATGCGCGTCAGCGCGCGGAGCAAGCGCGCGTGCTGATCCGGCGGCCACCAGCCTTTGCCTTGAGCGATGAGACCCTCGGCCCGCATGCCGGCCGCGACGGCATCCCCATGGCGCAGCCGAAAGCCGGACGCGAATTCAAGCGCGTGCCCAACCGTGTGACCAAAATTGAGCGCGGCGCGCCGCCCGACGTCGCGCGGATCGGACTTGACGATTTCCGCCTTCACGCTCGCTGCCTCCGCGACGATGTCGCACCACGCCTCCGGACGCGCACGAAGCGAGAAGCGCTCGATGCGCGTCAGCAGTTCGGCGCGCGCGACGACGGCGGCTTTGATCGCCTCCGCCAGACCCGCTCGTTTCGCGGCGAGCGGCAGCGTCGCAAGCGAGGGAAGGTCGGCGATGACGGCGAGCGGATCCCAAAACGTGCCGGCCAGGTTTTTGCCCTCGGGAAGGTTCACGCCAGTTTTCCCGCCGATCGCGGCGTCGACCATGCCGAGCCCCGTCGTGGCCACCGCGACCCACGGCGCGCCGCGCATGTAGATCGACGAGCAGAATCCCGTGACGTCGGTGATCGATCCGCCGCCGACTGCGATCAAGGCGGTGCGGCGATCCGCACCCGTCGCGACGAGCACGCGGAGCAGCTTCTCGACGGTCGCCATGCGCTTGACGCGCTCGCCTGCCGCGAGCTCGTGCGAGCCGATGACGTCGATGCCGGCGGCCCGAAGAGCAGACGCGTACGCATCGGACCTGGCGCGCACGCGCGGGTCAAGCGCCACGAACGCGCGCTCGCAGGCTGCCGCCGCAAGGATCCCCGCAAGCTCCGCGGTTCCATCCATAGACACGATGATCGGGTAGTGCAGCGCGTCGACGAGGCGCTGGGTCTGCGTCATCCCCCCGAATTCGCCGCGCGACCCAACTTTCCGCGGTACCAACGCGCGATGGCGGCCGCAACGGTCGCCCCGGACCGACGGCCGGTCGCGATCGTGAAGTCACAATCCTTATATGCTTCGCGGCGGCTCTCCAGCAGCCCACGGATGGTCTCGACGTCTGGCCGCTCGCCGAGCAACGGACGATGCGTCCGATGCGCGATGCGCGCGTGCGCCGCTTCCGGCGAGATCTGTAGGTGGACGATATAGCCGAACCGCCGCAGCAGCTTCCGATTGGCGGCGTCGATCACCCCGCCTCCGCCGACGGCGATCACTTTCGGCACGCCCGCGCTCAACTCGGAAAGCACTTCTGTCTCGTAGCGCCGGAACCGCGCTTCGCCCTCGCGCTCGAAGATGGCTTGAAGGGGACCGTGCCTGCGCTCGATCTCGGAGTCAGAGTCGACAAAGGACATACGCAGCATCCGAGCCAGGATTCGGCCGGTGCTCGTCTTGCCCGCGCCCATGAAGCCGGTCAACGCGATGCTCAAGCGCGCTTCGCGCTCCTCGGAGGGCGCCAACCCAGGGCCGTCCGCTAGCCGGCGTCGGCGGTTCGCCGGCTGGCCAGTTCGGTGGTCGTCTCGGCTTCGCGCGCGGTTCCGCTGCGGCCACGCAGATATTTCATGTGGCCCTCGAGCTGGGCGATCTCGTCGCGCAGCCGGCGCGCTCGCTCGTCCGCCATGCTCAGACCTTTTTCGGCCTGTCGATTGGCCTCGTCCAAAGCCGAAGCGTGCGCGGAGAGTTCCTCGATGTGACGCCTCACCGCCTCGAGCTCGACGCGCGCGCGATCGCCTGCGGCGATGACTTCATCGCGTTCGGCCCGGCCGGTTTCGAGCGTTTCCGCCTCCTGGCGCGCGTCGGCGAGCCGCGCACGCAAGTCCTCGAGGTCGCTTTCGAGCTGCGCGCGCCGAAGTTCGACCGCTTGTGCAACGTCGGCTTGCGCCTTGCCGATCGCTGCTTGGGTTTGCGCCAGTTCCGTGTGCAGTTGCGATTTCCGGCGGATCGCCGTTTCGATCAGGGCGCGTTCCTCTGCCAGCGTGGCTTCGAGTTTCGCGCGCTCGTCCATGAGCCGGCGGATGTCAGCCTCAAGCTCTCCGTGGGAGGGCATCAGCTCGCTGTGCTGCGCTGGGGGCGGTTGTAGTGGTCGACCTTGGTCGAGCTGCCCCACCATGACGTGTGGAGGTCGAGCTTGCTCGACCGTTGCCTGCTCGACCGACGGCGCTTCTTCTTCAACGGCGCCTTTTTCGTCCAGATCGGCGATCAGATAGCGCGCCTTCTGGTTGCGCGGGTCGAGGCTCAGCGCGAGATTTGCAAGCCGCCGCGCCGACGCGAACTGCTTGCCGTCCCACGCGATTTCCGCGGCGTGCAAATAGTTCGCGATCGCTTCGGGCTGCATGCCGCGGCTTGCGTGCAGCTGAGCCATGTGCACCATGGCTTCGACATGGTTGGGATCGCGATCCACGATGCGCTTGAACGCCAGAATCGCTTGATCCATCTGATTGAGAGACTGGTAGACGCAGCCGGCCTCGAACAGGGCGGGCAGGTGCTGCACGTTGGACTTGCGCAGCACGTCGATATATTTGCCGAGACCCTCTTGGACGCGCCCGTCCATCACGTCCGTGCGGCCCATGTTATAGATCACTTCGAGGTTCTGCGGATCGAGCTGATAGGCGGCCGTGAACGTCGCGCGCGCCCGCGGGATGTCCGAGCGCTCGAACAGATAGGCCAGGCCCGCTTCCAGGTATGCGTTGATCGCCTTCGAGATCTGGTGGGCGGCCGCCAGCTCTTTCGCCTGCTCGACGAGCGCCTCCGGATCGTGCCGCTCCGCGCTCATGGCGCTGACGGCTCCCGCGTAAAGAGCGATGCCGCGCCGCGCTGCGACGCCTCGAAATGCTCGCGCACTTCCTCGACGGAATCGCCGCCGTACTTTTCGGAAAACGCTTGCGCCAGCGCGAGGCAGAGCATCGCCTCGCCGATGATCGACGCCGCCGGCACGGCGCAGATGTCGCTGCGCACGACGGCGGCGGGCGCCTGGGCTCCCGTCGTGAGGTCGACGGAGTCGAGCGGCTTCATCAATGTGGCGATGGGCTTCACGCGCACGCGCACTACCAGCGGCTGCCCGTTGGACATGCCGCCCTCGATGCCGCCCGCGCGATTGCTCGCACGCGCCACCGCGTCGCCGTCGGGCGCAAAGGCGTCATGCGACCGGCTGCCGACGTAGCCGCTCGTTGAAATGCCTTCACCTATCTCGACTGCTTTGACGGTTTGAATGCTCATGAGAGCTCCGGCGATGATGCCGTCGAGCCGGTCCCACGGCTGCCGGTTGCTCCCCACGCCCACCGGCACGTTCATCGCCTGGAGTTCGAACTCGCCCCCTAAGGTGTCGCCCTCGGCCTTTGCCCGATCGATGCGGTCGATCATCCGCTCCGAAACGGCGAGGTCGGGACAGCGCACCTGCGATCTGTCTATATCTCCTATATCGGGAAATCCGTCGGGGAATTCGGCCTCTACGTCCCCGATTCGGCGCACGTAGCCCGCAACCGACACCCCGAAGAGGCCCAAATACTGCCTCGCCAGCTCGCCCAGGGCCACCCGCATGGCCGTCTCACGCGCCGAGGCTCGCTCCAGCACGTTCCGCAGGTCGCGCTGGCGGTATTTCAGGGCCCCCGCATAGTCGGCGTGGCCGGGCCTCGGACGCGTGATCGGCGGGCCGCTGCGCACGTTCTCGAAATCTCGGTTTCTGATGATCAGCGCGACCGGTGAGCCCAGCGTCAAGCCCTCGCGCAGCCCCGCGAAAACCTCCGCCTGATCCGCCTCGATTTTCATGCGCGCCCCGCGGCCGTAGCCACCTTGCCGCATGGCCAAGCGCCCCTGCAGCGCCGCGAGGTCGATGCGCATGCCCGCGGGCAGCCCGTCCAGGATCCCAACCAGGGCGGGGCCGTGGCTTTCGCCGGCCGTGAGATAGCGGATCATAGCTCACATGTTCGACGTCCGCGGTGCGTCATCTTCGGCACCTTGCGCAAAACAAAGGGCGGCCGTAGCCACCCCTCGTTTTCCTTGCTTGTAGCGGTCGGCTTTAGCCGACCGGCGAGCTTCGCTCGCGAGCTACTTTTCGGCCAAGATGTGCGGCGTGATCAAGAACACCACCTCGTTGTGGATCTTGCCTTGCTGGATGTTCTTGAACAGCGCCCCGAAGATCGGGATGTCGCCCAACAGCGGCACCTTGCTGATCGTCTGCGTGGTCTGGTCGTCGATGAGGCCACCCATGACGATGGTGTCACCGTCCTTCACCCGCAGCACGTCGTCGATCTTGCGGTTGTCCAGAATCGGGTATTGCTGCACGAATCCGGAGATCACACTTCGTTCGACATGCAAGGTGGTGGTGATGTAGCCGTCGGTATTGATGACCGGCGTGAGCAGCAGCTTGACGCCGATATCGATGTACTGCACTTGGTAGTTGCCGGCTTGGGCGCTGAAGTACACGATCGGGTAGGTCTGCCCGACCAGCAGGCTGGCCTGCTGATTGTCGAGCGCGGCCACCCGCGGCGTGGCCAGAAGCTGCGCCTGGTTGTGCGAGATGAGGTAGTTGATCACGCCGCTTACCGCAAACGTGGTGCGGACGAACGGGTTCGGCGCGATGTTCGTGAGGCCGAGCGTGCCGGACGCTGGGCAGGTGCTCGATGCCGCCGGCTGCTCGAACAAGCAGATGGCGGACGACCCGCTCCAGTTGATGCCGTTGTTCGCGGTGTCGTTCACCGGCGTTACGTCCAGCACTTTGACTTCGAACACGACTTGCGGCGCCGGAACGTCTGACAGCGCAAGGAAGTTGCGGACCGACTGGATGATGTCCGGCGTTCCCGTCACCAGCACCGTATCCGTCCGCGCATCGATCGTGAACGATGTCGCCGGTATGACGGTCGCCAGCTGCTTCGCCAGATCGGACGGGTTCGCGTACTTGATCGGGAACGCGACCGTTTGCACGTTCGACGTCCCCTGCGCGCCGAACTCTGCCGTGAGATCTGCCGGGGTCCCGACGATGTACACGTTGCCGACCTTGCGATAATCGAGGCCGTTGGTGCGGACGATCAAATCGAGCGCTTCGGTCAGCGGCACGTTGTGGAGGCTGACGGACGTCGTCCCCTTCACGTTTTGCGTCGCGATGATGTTCTGGCCGCTCTGCTGCGCCAGGATCTTGAGCACGTCAAGGATGTCGGCGTTCTTCACGTCGAGCGAGATCGTGCCCGTGCCGCCCGAGTACGCGCCTGCGGCGCTTCCCGGCGTGCCACCATATGGGGCGCCTTTCGGCGGCCGATAGCCCGGCATGCCCGGGATCTTGCAGTAGTACTTGCCGCCAGGCAGCCACGGATTCGGCGTTGCCATCGCTACGGGAACCGGCGCTGCCGCGACGACCTTCGGTTTCACGACCGCGATGGACGGTTTCTTCGCCTTTACCGCCGCCATGGCTACGGTCTTGGCGACCTTCGCCGGCTTCGTCGCCTTGGCCACCGGCTTCGCAGCCGCAACGGTTTTGGCCGCAGCCGGAGCCGGCACGCCGAACGCCGTTTGCGTAGTGTGGACGTTCAGACTGACCTGCCGATCACCATCGCCGCGCTGGACGTCGACCTGCGACGAGCCATGCGACTCTACGACGATGCGCATGATCGCCGGCGACTGTGACAACTCGCCGACGCGGATCTGACGGATCGGGCCTTGCGTGAAGCCGATGACCCGGGTGTCGCCCACGTAGCTCGCGGGCGAAAGGTCGACGACGGTATCCTGCAAGTTCGACTTCGGGTCGACCGCGAAATGGTCGACGCGTGTCGTGACCGCGCTGTCAGCGACGACCGTGACCAAAAACGAGCCGCTGTGCCCGTTATAGGTCACGTTTTCGACTCGGTTGCCGGCCGCGAGGCTGGCCTGGGAAACAACGAGCGCTCCCAGCACGAACGATGTGCCGACGAGCCACGCTGTCACCAACCGAAGATGCCGATGCATTGCTTAACCCCCTAGCGAGATGCGACGCTGCTGGTTTTGCGCTGCCAGCGTCACGTAGTCGGGGCCGATGGCCACGACGCGGAAAGTATCGGCCACGTAATCCCCAGGCCGAACGATATACGATCTGCCGCTTGCTTCGATGATGGCGCTGTAGCCGCCGTCCACGACGATGCCCGTGAGATGAACGGTGTCCCAGATGGATCGCGGACCAGCCGCTCCCGGCGCGCCTTCGAAGCCGGGAAGCGTCGGGATGTTCGGAAATGTGCCCACCGCCACACGTTTGGGCGGCGCCGCTGACGACGACTGCGGCGGCCCATAGAGCGCGACGAACGGATCAGCTCGGCCCGAGCCGCTGATCGTTTTCGCGCGCACGATGGGTACCGGGGTCGACACCGCGGCGGGTGGCGTCGCGCTCATGAGCGCCTGTTCTTGCATGCTGGTCGTCGTCGCCTGAATCGTTTCCGATCGTCCGCAGCCTGCAACGGCGAGGGCGGCGGCAAGGACGGCAAGCGCGATGCGTTGATTCACGATCTTAGCCTCCCTGCGGTCCGCTGCCCGGAGCTGGCGTCGGCGGCGCGACGGTTCCGTTCGGACTCAAGCGATATGCGACGATCGGCAGCACGACGTGCAGTTGCGGCGTTTCGCCGACGTTGGCGATGATCGGCGTCACGGTCACATCGCCGACGCCGATGAGTTTCGGGAACTTGTTGAGGTCGCGCAAGAAGCGTTGGAAATCTGCGTAGGTGCCTTGCAATTCCATGTTCATCGGCACTTGCGTGAACGATTGATTGAGATACGAGAGCGCCGCCGCGCGGGCCGAGTTTGGCGCCGGCGTCGGCGCGCCCGGCGCACTGACGGGCCCATTCGGGCCCACCGGTGTGGGCGAAAATCCCGGCACTGCCGTCGCGCCAGCGACGCCCGTTTGTTGGGCAACGCCGGCCGTCTGAGCGGTGTTTGCGTTCTCAGCGCCCGCCACGCGCGCGGCCGCTTTGATGGGAGCGCCAACGCCCGGCGCTTGTTCGACGCTGGTCGCGTTTGCAGGCGCGGGACTTGGAGAACCAGCCGGCGCCGCGGTTGGAGGCGGTGCCGCCGGCACCACAGCCGTGACCGTCAAGCCGTCGCGCTTCGCGAGATCTTCGATCTGCTTGAGGTACGACGGGACATACGCGCGCGGATCCGCGGTCAGCTCAACGCCACGCAGGCGCTGCTGAATCGCCTTTTGCAGCGCGAGGTACTGCGGCTTCTCGTTGGCCACGCGCTGCAGATCCGTGTAGGTCTGCTGCTGCTGGGCGATGGTCGCCTTTTGCTCGCCGATCTGGTCGTACTTCGGCTTGAAATCCAGAATGTAATAGAGGATCACGATCGCGACGATCGCGACGGCGATGATCCAGTTGCGTTGGGTTGCGCTCAGTTGCGTCATTGGCCGCTCACCGCCGGGCTCAATTGCCCAATCACGGAAAAGGTGACGGCACCCGGCGCGTTGTTGCCGCCGGGCTGTGCCGTCGACGTCAGCGTCGCGTTGCCGAAGACCGGCGAGCTATCCAGATTCAGCATCAGATCGGCCACGTCGCGCAGCGTCGAGGTCTTGCCGGTGACGGTCGCCGAGCCGCCGGCGTGGTTGAGCGTCAAGCCGCTGAACCACACGCTCGTCGGCGTGACGTCCCCGAGATCCGCGAGGATCTCTGCCAGCTGCAGCGGGCTCTGCTTGATGCGTTCGAGCAGTTCGGCCTTCGCCTTGAGCTGCTCCACCTGGTCGCGAAGGTCGTCGACTTCTTTGACCTGCGCTTGAACCTGCGCGATCTTATCGTTCCACGAGCTGATCTGGTTGTTATAGTTGTTGACGAGCAGCGTCTGCCAGATATGGCCGACGATCGCCACAACCACCACGATCGCCAGCAGCCAGAGCAGCCTGCGAAGCGCTGGATCGAAGGCGACTCCCGCGCCGCGCTGAGCTGATGGAAGCAGGTTGATATTAATCACGGCCGAGCATCCTCATGTCCGCTACATCAATCGTCATCATACCGTTGCAGCAACCCTCTCGGGCACCATATCTCTGCGCGCAAGCCCCATCGCCACGATGAGCGTCGGGCCGAGTTCCTTGAGATAATCCGCGGGGAAGTCCGCGGCGCTGGCCGACACGCCTTCGAGCGTATCGGCAAGGGAAACCGGCAAGCCGATCTCGTGGCTCAAGAAAGAATCCATATTCTTCAGCTGAGCGGTGCCACCACCCAGCACGACCGAGTCGATCACCTCGCCGCGGAAGCGCGTGCGGAAGTAGTCCAGCGATTTGTGGATTTCGGTCACGAGCTCGGTGAGCGGCGGCGTGATCACGTTGAAGATGCGCGTCACGTTCGGGGGAACCGGTTGCGTATCGCGCTGCGAGAGGATGGCGCCTTGCTCGCGTTTCATCTTTTCCGCTTCCGACGGCGAGACGTTCAGCCCGGCCGCGATGGCTTTGGTCAGCGCGTCGCCGCCGATCGGCACGTTACGCGTGAACGGCACGAAACCCGATTTCGCGATGTTGATGCTCGTCGAGGCAGCGCCGATGTTGATGATCGCCACGTTCTTGTCCCAGCGCGGATCGCCGGGCGACGTCACCGCGCGCACCATGGCGAACGGCTCGACCTCCACCACGCCCGGCTGCAGGCCGGCGAATTGCAACGCGCTCGCCTGCGACAGCACGAGATCTTTCTGCGCGGCGACGATGAGCACGTCCATGTTCTGGCCGTCTTCGGCCTTGCCCAAAATCTTGGCATCCATCTGCGCTTCGTCGACGGAATACGGCAAGAAGCGCTCCGCTTCGTACGTGATCGACGTGCGCAGTTCGCGCTCGTTCATCACGGGCATCGTCACTTGACGCACGACAATGGTCGGACCGGCGACTGCGGTCACAGTTCGCCGCACCGTAAACGCGCCGTCCGTCATCAATTGCCGCAGCGCTTCTCCGACGAGCGCGGGATCGGCGACCACGCCGTCGCGAATCGAGTTCGCGGGCGTCGCCACTTTGTAGACGTGTTCGAGCACTGCGCCGCGCGGCGATGGCGCGAGCTGCACGGCCTTCAATTCGGATGAACCGAAATCGATGCCGACGTATCGCTGGGAGCCGCGCGAAAACATGCTACCGAATGCCATATGCGTCCATGCTCCCTGCCCGAACGGTCAATACAAGCAATAAAATGAGAGTCAATGTCTGACCTCACTCCTAACCATCGGCATAGTGGGACGCGATACTTAGAACGCCCATTCGCCCAAAATCACGTTCGAGTATCGGTTTACCAGGCGGGACGAAAACCCACGCCGCCGTTAGACGCGCAATTTGCCGGCGAGGGCCGAGATACCCGCAGGACTCTTGATGACGATGTGGGCTTCGTGCATGTCGATGAGTTTATCGTCCCAAAAGCGGTTCAGGGTTCGGTTCACGCTTTCGCGGGTGGTCCCGATCATATTCGCCATCTCTTGGTTCGTGAGGCGAAGGGTCAGCCGCACCCCGTCCGGCGTCCGCTCGCCGAAATTATTGCCGAGGTTGAGCAGCAGCGACGCGAGCCGGGTGGGCACGTCTAGGAACGCGGCGGCTTGGATGGCCTCATTCGTGGCGCGCAGCCGCGCCGACAGCCCGAGGACGAGCAGCACGCACATCTTGGGGCTGCCGGTCAAGACGTCGAGAAAGTCATCGCGCGCGAGGATGGCGACCTGAACGTCGTCGAGCGCCTTGATGGTGGCAGAGCGCGGTGACGCGTCCAGCACGCCCATCTCGCCGAAAAAGTCCCCCTCTTTGAGGATGGACAAGATGTTTTCTTTGCCGTCGCCGGCCGAGCGCGTGACCGCGACGTTGCCGTGCAGCACGATGAAGAGAGAGTCGCCCGGATCGTTCTCCCGCACGAGCACGGCATGCTTGGGATAGCGACGCGTTTGCAGCCGCGTTGCCACCGCGGCGCGCTGCTCGTCGGAGAACGATGCGAAGAGCGGAACTTTGGCGAGGATGGAGCCGTCTCGCGGCGGCGTGCTGATGCCTTGCATTGGGTACCCTCTATATCGGCAGCTTGTAGCGGTCGGCTTTAGCCCGATGCCGCGCTAGTTGTAGCGGTCGGCTTTAGCCGACCCGAAGGCCGCAGCTACCTCAGAAGGTGTGTCCCTAAAAAACGCTCGTAGGCCATGCCTGGCCCGAACAGCAGCACGGGCGCGTACGCGCCGATGAGCGACGCGATGACCATGAATGGCCCGAACGGCAGCGCCTCTCGGCGCCCGCGCCGCCCCGCCGCCAGCACCGGGATCGCGAAGACCGCACCTACAACAAACGATCCGAGCGTTGCGGCAAAGGCGGTCGGGAAGCCGAGAAAAAGGCCGATGCCCGCGCCGAGCTTGACGTCGCCCAAGCCGAGGCCGGCGCCTCGAGTGACGACGTAGATGACGAGCAACAGTCCGGCAAACACCGCGGCTCCCTCCAGCGCGGCCACGAAATGGTGCGACAACGCCGCAAATGCGAAGCCTGTGGCGATCGTTGAATACGCGAGCGAATCCGGGATCAGCAGATGGTCCAGGTCGACGAACGCGACGGCGATCAAAACGGCTGCAAGCACGCAGATCGCGAGCGCGGCGACCGACACGCCAAGCTCGAGAACCGCGAGCGTGAACAGCGCCGCCGTGATGGCTTCGATCAGCGGATAGCGAACCGAGATGGCTGCCTTACAAACCCGGCATCGGCCACCCAAGACCAACCACGACGCGATCGGAACGTTCTCGAAAGCCGATAAGCGGTGGCCGCAGCGCGGACACTGCGACGGCGGCTGCAGCAGCGATTCACCGCGCGGCAGCCGGTAGATGACCACATTCAGAAACGAACCGACCGCCAGGCCGACGATCGCGGCGACGAATGCAAAAAGCGCGACCATGACCGGTTAGTTGTGGCCGCCGAGCAAGCTCGACCTCTATTTTCGGGCGCCTACCATGGACCGCAAGGTCGGCGCCGGCGAATGATAGAGGCCGAGATTGTTCGCCCCGCTCGCTAGTTTCCTACGATGCCGCCAGCTTGGTAGAACAGGATCGATGTGCAGGCCGTGCACTGCGTCGTCAGGTCGGTCATGTGCAGGCCCATTGTGGTCGTCGAGTCGTGGCCGCCCGCGTCCATGATCTCGTACGAGCCGAAGCCAGACCCGGACGTCGCCATGGTATACACCGCTCCGCTTACCGGATCGGTTGGCGTGAAGTTCAAGTACGGCGTGGTCAAGTTGCCGGCGCCGAACGCAAGGGGATAGTTGCCGTTGTGATCGACCGCATATTCCTCCATCGCGGTCGCAATCTGCTTCTCGTTGCCTTCGCACGAAGACGTCTGCGACTCGGCGCGCGAGTGGAGGAAGTTCGGAATCAATATAGCCGCCAAAATGGCGATGATAGCGATCACGATCATCAGCTCGATGAGCGTGAAGCCCTTCTGAAGTTTACTCACTCTGGTTGCTCCTTATTTTGAGCGCCACCATCGTGCGCTCGACCGCCCGAGCCCCCCTAAAGGTAGGCAAAGCCCACCGGCAGATCGCACCGCGCCGGTCGGCCTCCTACTTGTGAAATGCCCACCGATACGATTCGCGCGCGGCTATCGAATGAAGTGGGGACCTCAGACTTGCGCGCGATGGGTCAAAGGGCCTAATGCATACAGCAAAAAAGCCGGTCAGCGACGACCGGCTCGTGTATGGCGCCTCGAATTGGCTTTGCTTAGTTCCCGACCACACCGCCATTTTGGTAGTACCAAACCGACGAGCAGCTTACGCACAGCGTGTTGCTGCCGGTCTGGTGCAACCCGGTCGTCGTCGTCGGATCGTGCCGCCCGCCGTCTGTGATCTCGTACGAGCCAAACGGAGAGCTTCCGGTTCCGAGCGTGATCGAGTAGTTACCGCCGGCCGGGTCGACGAACGTGAAATTGAGATATGGGCTGATCAGGTTGGGGGTCGTCGGATACGTCCCGTTATGATCGACCGCGTACTCCTCCATCGCCGTCGCGATTTCTTTTTCATTGCCTTCGCAGGCCGCGGTCTTCGATTCCGCGCGGGCGTGGAGGAAATTCGGGATCAGGATCGCCGCGAGGATGGCGATGATGGCGATCACGATCATGAGCTCGATGAGCGTAAACGCGCGGGTGTGCAGCTTCACGGTGTCCCCTTCTTGTCGCTCGTGATGCGCCTCGCCCGATGTATCGTCAGATTCTCTTGAATCATGTAGCGAGAGCCGGCCCGCGAAGACCGGCTCTCGTTCTTCGGTTGTTTGGTCTGTCGCCTTACTTACCGACGATGCCGCCGGCTTGGTAGTAGAGAACCGATACGCAGGCCGTGCACTGCGTTGTCAGGTCGATCTTGTGCAGTCCTGTGGTGGTCGTCGTATCGTGGCCGCCTGCGTCCATGACCTCGTACGAGCCGAAGCCAGCCCCGGTCGTCGACATGGTGTACGGGGATCCGGTAACCGGATCGGTTGGGGTGAAGTTCAAGTACGGCGTGGTCAAGTTACCCGTTCCGAAAGTGAGGGGATATACGCCGTTGTGGTCGACTGCGTACTCTTCCATGGCGGTCGCGATCTGCTTCTCGTTGCCTTCGCAGGCAGACGTCTGTGATTCGGCGCGCGCGTGGAGGAAGTTCGGGATCAATATCGCCGCCAAAATGGCGATAATGGCGATCACGATCATCAGCTCGATGAGCGTGAAGCCCTTCTGAAGTTTTCTCAAGGTACTGGTCTCCTTCATTGTGAGCGCTCTTGTAATGTGCTCGCTTGTACGAGCTCCTCCGACACGCTTGGCGAACACGTTCTCCGCGCAAGTCCTACCGCGCCGGGGTCGGTCCCAACTTAGGAAATGCCCAAAAGGCGAGGGCGTAGACAAAGGCAAACGGGTGTTCCCATGCGGGCGCTTCCATTGTGACCTACGTCACACCCGGCACGAGCCAACCTAGCATCAGCGAACGTCGCCCTTGGTCGACCGCAGTAACGGTTACGTTGATTCTACTTGTCGCAGCCGCCGCGCGGTTCGTCGAATTGTTCCGCCACTCGACCATTCCCGACGAAGCGTTCACCATCTGGCTGTCGGCCCATCCGCTGGCGCAGATGCTGTCCATCTTGCGGACGGGCGATTTTCATCCACCCCTTTCGTACTTAATCGCACACGCGCTGCTCGCGCTGACGCCGAAAGCATACCTTTTTCGCGCGATCACCGCCGCGTGCGGCGTGCTCGGAGTCGGGGCCACGTACTTCCTCGCCGTGCGCATCATCGGACGGCTCGCTTGGCTTCCGGCGCTCCTCACCGCCGTAACTCCGAGCCTCGTGTATTTCGACCGCTTCTTCCGCATGTACGCGATCCTCGCCGCGCTGACCGCGCTCTCGTGGCTGCTGCTGGTTCGCTCCTTGGAGAAACCCGAGCGGCCGTGGCGATGGGTCGCCTATGCAGTGGTCGCCGCGCTGCTGATCTACACGCACTACCTGGCGTTTTTCACCCTCGCTGCGCAAGCCGTCTGCGTGGCGGTTGCCCAACCGCGTCAGTGGCGGTACTGGCTGTCGTTGGCCGCCGCGGTCGTCGCGTGGCTGCCGTGGCTGCCGGCGTTTCTCGAGCAGCTTCCCAACGGGGGCACCGCGTTCAACGGCGTGACCGCGTTTCAGTTCCGATACACGTTGCCGGCCTTCGTGCTTACCGACGGATTGCCTGACGCGCTCGAGTTCAACTCCGCATATCTTGCTCTGCTGTGGGCGCTGCTCGCCGCGGGCGTCATCGTGTCGGTGCTGCGGCCGAAATACCGGCTAGCCGCATGGCTACTCGTACCGATAGCCCTTCAAGCGCTCTACACGTTCGCCGCCGGCAGAAACCTCTTGACGCAGCGCTACCTGCTCGACGATGTCTTCGCGTTGAACATAGCGGTGTGCGTGCCGGTGTCCGCGCTCGCCGCCGGCCGCTGGCGCTCCGCCGGAGCGGCGATGGCAGCCGCTCTTATCCTGCTCATGACAAATGGCACCATTGACAAGCTCTTCATCTCGAAGTTTATGGCCGTTGATTGGCAGGCCTACGCGCGGTTTCTGGGGGGAAGAGCGCAACACGGTGACGTCATCGTCTTCGATGACGCCTCGGCCTGGCTCGCGCTCGCCGACAATCCCTTGGTGCGCCGGTATCCGACGTTTCCGGTCTCAAACCAAAAGGCGGCGCGCGCGGTCGCGAACTTCATCGCGCGCTATCCGCGCGTCTGGTACGTCGATTATCAGTCGCAGTTCTCCGATCCGAACCATCTCATCTTCGACGCCCTGCGCCGCACCCATCCGGTCACGCGAACATGGGTCTCGACGGAGGAGGGTCACTTGGACGTGGTCACCACGACGCTCTTTGCGGAGCCGACCGGCAAACTGACGGCCCCCGAACGCCTTCGCGCCCGCCGTTCTGGACCGAAGAGGGCGATGTAGACGGTCGATTCGTGCTCGATGTGCGTCTGCAGCCAAGCGCCGAGAATGGGTCGCGTCGCTCGAAGATGTTGAAGGATGCGCCGTCGCGGATCGACCACGTCGCTCTGGTTTTCCACGTACCAGACGCGTCGGTCCGGCCAGCGGTCGAGATAGGCGATCGCTCCCGCCACGTCTTTCGGCAGGCTCGCTGCGTACGCGCGGTGTCCGCGGACCGAGACATACGCCCGCATGATCAAAAACGGCATGGCCTGGCTGAAGACCAGGATGTCGCTTTGACGTTCGCGCGAGAGCAACAAGAGATCGACTGCGTACCAGTCGGACGTCTGATACTTCGGCACCAGCAGCAGGTTGGAGAGCGACACGACGCTGACCGCCAGGACTGATGCCGCGACGACCACGCCGGCGAGGCGGGCCCGGGTGCGCAACAGGGCGACGATCACCACCGCGATCGCGCACGCGACGGCCGGCACCAAATGGACGAAGTAGCGCGGAATCGAGAGGTTCTTGCTCGACGCGGCGGTGATCGCGACCTGCAGCGCGATCGGCAGCAGCCAGTACGGCAGAAGCGTCTTGCGCGCGATGACGGCGCCGGCGACAAGCAGCGTCGCGACGGCTGCGGTGGTGAAGTAGTAGAATTCCGGCGGCGCCTGGAGCGAGACTTGCGGGATACCGCCGCCGCTGAGCAAGTAGATTCCAACGCTCGGCCAAAAGAATCGCTCTCCGGCCATCCGGCCGACGAGGCCTCCCTGCGGAAACTGGACGCGCAGCGCCCAAATCCACGGGATGAACGCCGCCACGGCAAGCGCCGCGACGACGAATGCAGGCCAGGCGTTGCGGATCCTCGTCGCGGCATAAATCAGCTGCGAGGCGACGACGAACCAACCTAAATACTGCACGTACGGCAGAGAGATCGCGAGAAGCCCGTACACGATCCACGCCGCGCGGCGCTTCGCTCCTTCTTCTTCGATCGCGACGGCGAGCACCCACCACGACGCCGTGGTCAGCGCGGCGAGGGGCGCGTACATGCGGAAGAGCCGATCGAACTCGACGAGCAGCGGGGCCGTCGCCACGGCGAGTGCGGCGAACGCGGCGACCGCGTCGCCGAACGTCCGCCGAGCGAGCGCCCACGTCGCCAGGATGGTCACCAGCCCCATGGGCGCCGTCAGCCAGCGGTAGTCTTCGCGGGGCCAGTGCAACGTCGAGATGGCGGCGTGCGCGAACAAGTAAAACAAGGGCGGGTGGACATCGTTATGCGCGACGCGCGACAAAAACCCATCGAGCGGCGTGCCGCCGAGGAATATGCTAAAACCCTCGTCGAGAAAGAGACTCTTCGTGGTGAGCTGCCAAAAGTGAAGGCCGGCCCCGATCACGAGAGCGGCTGCAAGAACGACGATTGACCAGCGATTGAGCGGACGCGCAGGCGCTCGCGCGAGCGTCACTTGATGTCTTGCTGGAGCTTCTGTACCGTCTTGGACAGCGTGCGGGAGATCTGCCGCTGGGTCGAGCCGAGTCGCTTGGCGATTTCGGTCTGCGTGAGATCCATGTAAAAGAACAAGTGGATCACGCGGCGTTCGAATGCGGCCAACTTCTCGATGGCCGCATCGAGCACGATCCGGTCTTCGACGGGCAGCTGGAAGGTCACGTGGCGCAGGCTCTTGATGGCGTCGAGGTTCGCTTGTCGCTCGGTCGGGCCGGCCTGAGCCGACAGCGAGACGATGTTGTACTGGTGCTGCATGCGTTGCAGCTCGCGAACGCCTTCGACCCGGATGTTCATCTCCGTGGCCAGTTCTTCGTCGGTGGGCGAGCGGCCGAGCCGCGACGTGAGTGAATCCTTGGCCTCGTGCATGTGCCGGCTGAGCTTGCGCAGCCAGCGCGGCGGGCGGATCACCGGCGCAAGGTCGCGCAGGTAGTGCGACATCTCGCCGGAGACGATTTGCCGGGCATACGCGCCGAACGGCACGTTGAGCCTCGGATCGAAGCGTTCGACCGCCTTGATGAGGCCGACGAACCCAACTTGTTCGAGGTCGTCGCGCATGCTGGCATCGCGCGCGAGGTGGGCTGCCAGTCGTTTGACCAGCGGCGCGTACTGCATGACGATCGAGTCGCGGAGTTCGAGCGACCTGGTTCGCAGGTACGCTTCGAACTCCGACTCAACCACGTGGTGGGCAGCCAACGCGAGCGCCTTCGACATCGCGGCTTATTTGATGTTCCCGATGATTTGATACAGCGGCAGGAACACCGAGATCACGATGAAGCCGACGATGAAGCCCATGATGAGGATCATCAACGGTTCCAGCAGCGAGGTCAGCGACGCCAACATGTATTCGACTTCGGTGTCGTAGAAGTCGGCGATCTTGGTGAGCATGCCGTCGAGGTTACCGGTCTCCTCGCCGACCGCCACCATCTGGGTGACGAGCGGCGGGAAGAGCCCCGACAACTGGAGCGGCAGCGCGATCGACTCGCCTTCGCGAACCGATTCGCGCACTCGCAGCACGGTCTGCGCGACCACTTCGTTGCCGGAGGCCTTGCCGACGATCTCGAGCGCCTGCATGATCGGCACGCCCGATTGCAGCAGCGCGCCAAGCGTGCGGCAGAACCGGGAGATGGCGACTTTGCGGATCAGCATGCCGAAGACCGGCAACTTGAGTTTGAATTTGTCGTATTGCAAGCGGCCGGCCGGCGTCGAGACGTAGCGGCGGAAGAGGATGAGTGCGACGATGAACACCGCGAGGATCGCAAGATCGATCTGCCAGTGGCCCAGCCCGTTGGTGACGCCGATCAAGATCTTCGTCGGCCACGGCAGCTTCATGTTCATGCCCACGAAGAGCTCGACGAACGTCGGCATGATGAAGGTGACGAGGAAGAACACGATGAGCACGGCCATGACCAGGATGACCAGCGGGTACGTCATCGCTGCCTTGACCTTCTTCTTGAGGTTATAGTCCTTTTCCAAGAAGGTCGCGAGCCGGTTGAGCACCTCGTCCAGGATACCGCCGAGCTCGCCGGCGCGCACCATGTTGACGAACAGTGCCGTGAAAACTTTCGGGAACTTGCCAAGAGCGTTGGCCAGCGTCGAGCCGCCTTCCACATCGCGGCGCACCGCGATGATGACGTCCCGGAGCATCTTGTCCTCGGTCTGGACGCTGAGGACGTCGAGGCAACGCACCATCGCGAGGCCGGCGTTGATCATGGTCGCGAACTGGCGCGAGAAGACGACGAGCGCCTGTTCGTTGACGCCCCGGATCCTGCTGAAGACGGCGCCGAGGTCCGTTGTGAGGACGCCGGTGCTCTTCTCGCTGATGCCGGTGACGAAATAGTTCATCTCGCGCAGCTTGGCGCGCAAGACGCGTTCGTTCTCGGCCTCGATGATGCCGTTGACCGACCTGCCGGTCGAGTCTTTGGCTTGGTATGCGAAACTAGGCATGGGTCTCCTTATTTATAACTTGGTATACTGGCCAACCAGAATGATCACGAGCAGGATGAGCAGCCAGAGCAACGACAGATTGCCGAATTCCACGACGTCTATCCCCCCTTTAGGAGCCTTCGATCAGTTTGCGGAGTTCATCCGGATGCATCGACGCGTTGAACGCCTCTTCCGGAGTGATCATGTGTTTGCGCACGAGGTCGCGAAGCGACATGTCAAAGGTCTGCATGTGCAGGCCGCGGCTCGTGACGATGGAATTGTGAATCTGGTGGGACTTCGCCTCGCGGATCAGATTACGGATGGCGGGCGTCGCCGTCATGACTTCCGCCGCGGGCACGCGTCCGACGCCCGAGGCGTGCGGCAACAGGCGCAGGCAGACTACCGCTTCGATGACCGAGGCGACCTGCACGCGGATCTGCTGCTGCTGATGCGCCGGGAACACGTCGATGATGCGGTCGATCGTCTGGGCCGCGTCCGACGTGTGCAGCGTTGCAAACACCAAGTGCCCGGTCTCGGCGATCGTGAGCGTCGTCGCGATCGTGTCCATGTCGCGCATTTCGCCGACGAGCACCACATCCGGATCTTCTCGCAGCGCAGCGCGCAGCGCGTTGGAAAACGTATATGAGTCCTGACCGATCTCGCGCTGGTTCACGATCGACATCTTGTGAAAATGCAGATACTCGATCGGGTCTTCCATCGTCATGATGTGGCGCGACATCGTCGAGTTGACCAAGTCGACCATCGCGGCGAGCGCCGTCGACTTGCCGGAGCCCGTCGGGCCGGTGACGAGCACGAGGCCGTGCGGCCGCGTGGTGAGATCCGCCAGCACGGGCGGCAGGTTCAAACTGTTGAGCGGCGGCACTTGCGAAGGGATCGCACGGAACACCGCGCCGATGACGCCGCGCTGCCGGAACGTGTTGATGCGGAAGCGGCCAAAGCCTTTGAGGCCGTGAGAAAAGTCGAGCTCGAGGTTCTTTTCGAATCGCTCTTTCTGGGCATCGGTCAAGATGCTGTACATGAGGCGTTTGGTGTCGTCCGGTGTCAGTTTCGGGAACTCCGTGGGCGTCAGCCGGCCGTCGATGCGCAGCACCGGCGGCAACCCGACGCACATATGAAGATCCGACGCGCCGCGCTCGATCGTTACGCGCATCAGCTCGTCCATCCGAAGTCCAAGAAGATCGCTGATATTGGCAGCCATGCGTTAGCTCAATTTCCTATCCGGAGCCACAAGTGGAATGCGCCTCTTTACAGATTATCGGCACAAATTGTTGGTTCTCACAATGGCGGTCGCCCGGCCTCCCACACGCATATCCGACTGATGCGAGCGCCCGAATATGACATGCGTTGGCCCGTCGAGCGGTACGCTAGGTCGCTGACGCCTCAGGACTTGTAGCGGTCGAGCTTGCTCGACCTATCGTCATCGCAATCAAGATCGGCACCCCCAGCATGATAGCCGTCAGGAGCATCAATACCCAGACCGGTGGCGCAATAGCGGATGTCCGGTTCGTGGCATCAAGCGCGTAGCGAAGGAATCCCAAGGTCGCAAACCACCACGCATACCGCGCCCAGCGGCCCTGCGTCGCGGAGGCTGGAGCGATCCAAAGAAGATACCACGGATGGATGATCGGAGAGCTCCAGATCAGCGCGCTGATAGAGCGCCAGATTGCCGCGCTGGAGCCGGTGCGTGCGTAGCGCCAAGCGCTGTATGCGAGAACGGACAGCATCGCCAAGACGAGGGCGAGCTCGATCAGGCGTGGCCACGAAGGTTGCCCGAAGATCGGCAGGGCCGGTACCGACGGGAACGCCGGCTGGTTTGCAAGGCCCGCGCCGAAGAACGGATATGAGAGGATCCACGTGGGCGACATCGCCACCATACCGGTGTGGCCGACAAGCCCGTAGAGCGTTGCGCTTCCCTGCCAGAATGGCCTGAAGCACAACGCGACAACGATCGCTGAAAGGAGCAGGGCGAGTACACCGTTGAGCGGTTGCCTTCGGCCGGCCTGAATCACGAGGAACGGCACGGCGATCAGCGCGACGATCTTTACGGACGCCGCGGCTCCGAGCAGCAGCCCGGCAATCAGCGGGTACTCGTCGACGATCGCAAACGCCCAGACGGCTAGCGCGATCATGATGATATCGTTATGTCCGCCGGCCGCCGTCTCGTACGCGACGAGCGGATTGAACGCGAACGCGCCGATCTTCGCTACGGAGATTGGAGCGGCCGGCTTTAGCCGACCGAACTCGTCGCCGCTACTTGGAGCAGTCGGCTTTAGCCGACCGACGTCGTCGCCGCCACTTGGAGCGGTCGGCTTTAGCCGACCGACATCGTCGCCGCTACTTGGAGCGGTCGGCTTTAGCCGACCG
>Ga0073928_10000210_pt1 | contig 142416 bp, 131 predicted proteins | sample PaiPotPPA55metaG_FD_76969 | JGI IMG/M metagenome (GOLD analysis project Ga0073928, IMG submission 76969) | Iron sulfur acid spring bacterial and archeal communities from Banff, Canada, to study Microbial Dark Matter (Phase II) - Paint Pots PPA... ... | reverse complement strand
GATGCGATGTGCGAGCCGACGAAGCCTGTTGCACCGGTTACAAACAGCCTCATATGCCCAGCCAGTACAGCGACAAAATGTTAGCTGACGCCAGTGGCAGAAAGTCCGAGTCACCCGTGACAAGAGGCGCATTGCGCTCGATACTCAACGCCGCACCAAACGCATCGGCGTACGAGATATTGTGAACGCCTTTTAGACGCGCAGCTACATCTACATGACTATCGCTTACGGAGATGATCTCGATCGGCAAGGCCCGCAGATGCTGCATGAGCAATCCCGCAACCGTTTCATCGTATTTCTTGACGACTGAATAGTAGACTTCGCCAAGATTCAACCGGCTCATACATAGATGGATTTCTCCGCGGCTCGCGGATTCCAGCATGTTTGTAAAGAGATTCACAACTGGCGAACGTTTGTAGAACCATTCAAGAACAGGCCACGCGTCCACGACCAGAACGGGAACATTAACCAAACTTCTTGGCATCATGCGCCCGTTCCCACTCCCGCTCACTCTTCAGCGCTTCGATTGGATCTGGGCCGCCGGCAAGAATGCCCTGAAGGAGTTCCCAAGGATATTTAATCTCTGCCTTCGGATGCTCGATCGTTAGGCCTGCGAGCGACTGCGTAATGTAATGTGTACTCGTTTCACGAAGGTGCAGAAACTCTCTCAGATCGTTATCGATCTCGATAGCGGGCGCTGACGGTAGAACAACAGGTTGGGCTGCCATGGCTACACCTCCTGCAACTAGTCTAGCTTCTCCGGCGCAATCTGAATATTCTTCTCGCCCGCCGCCTTCTTCTCCCAGTACTTCTTGACCCAGGCGTCAAAGGTCTTACCCGCAGCAGTATCGCGGCCGGAAAACTTCAAGCCAGCGATATCAGAGTACGGAATATTTACCCGCTCCACCGTTGTGCTCGCGGGTGAGCCTTTAGGGGGCGTTGGAATAAGGCGTACCACCGAGTTGTCCAGTGTGGTTCCTAAGCGGCGATCGTAGAGGTAGCCCTCAACCGTCGAGCCGCCCTTGAGCGTTATCGTGATGTCTCCGCGATAGTCAAACGCCTTCTCCAGCGCCTCGCGGATCTCAGCCTCTGTAGCCATTGCGGGAATGGTGCCTTCGAGGTTGTCGCGTTCGCGGCCTTCGATGTGTTCGAGATCGTCCTGCGAAGCGTGCTGGAGTTGTTCGATCTTCAGATGTTCCTGTTGTGCTGTCGCCATCTCTAATCTCCGCTAGTCGCCAGCTACGCTGGTCATGTTTTCATTCACAGAAGTCGTCACGACTACCGGCGTCGGCTGCCCGGCAATCTGTACCAGCGGGCCATGGCCTTCAGGCTTCCACTCGTTCAACAGCTTCAGCGCGTCGTCATCCTTGTAGAGCGACGGGAAGACATACTTCTTCGCTGTGATCAGGAACCCCTTTAGCGAACTGAAGTTATAGTCCACGGCGGAAGCCTCGTGTCCAGAGTGCACCATGCAGTTCGCGCAGCGCGGGTTGCCGCTCTTAGCGCCATACTCCTGCCACTCCGTCGCCTCCATCAGTTCCTGGAACGTGTCGGCGTAGCCATCCTGTAACAGGTAGCATGGCTTCTGCCAGCCGAAGATCGAGTAGGTCGGCATGCCCCACGGGGTGCACTCAAAGTTCTGTTTCCCCATCAGATACTCCGAGAAGAGTGGATGGGTATTGAACTGCCAGGATTTCTTGCGGTTCGAAAGTATGGCGCGGAACATTCTGCGCGACTTGGCCTTGCCCAGGAAGTGCTGCTGGTCGGGAGCCTTGTCATAGGTATAGCCGGGCGAGACCATCATGCTCTCAACACCTGCCTCAGTCAGTTCATCAAAGTGCGCACGAACGGAGTTCGGATCGGCGCCGTCGAACAACGTGGTGTTCGTTGTTACGCGGAAACCCGCCGCTACAGCGGCCCGCACGCCTTCCATAGCAATGTCGTATCCGCCCTCGCGACACACTGAAAAATCATGGTGCTCCCGCTGTCCATCCACGTGCACCGAGAACGACAGGTACTTGCTCGGTTTGAACAAGTGCAGCTTCTCCTTGAGGAGAAGAGCGTTCGTGCACATGTACACGTACTTTTTGCGTGCCACCAGACCGGCGACGATCTCCGGCATCTGCGGGTGCAACAGGGGCTCACCGCCGGGGATAGACACCATCGGCGCTCCACACTCCTCCGCCGCCTTGAAGCACTGCTCCGGTGTGAGTTCGGCCTTCAGGATGTGCGCCGGGTACTGGATCTTGCCGCAGCCGGCACAGGCCAGGTTGCAGCGAAAGAGCGGCTCGAGCATCAGCACCAGCGGATAGCGCTTGCGCCCTGAAAATTTCTGCTTCAGGACGTAGCTGGCTACGGTCAGAGCTTGTGATACAGGTACGGCCATGAATACTCCTTCGTTGCTTCGTGTGATCTATTCGATGTTGCGGTGTCGCTCTACGCTTCGAGTTGTTCGCGTTCCAGGGCCTTGCGATAGGTCGTCAGCGCCAATAACGGGAAATACTGCTTATACAAGTGATACCCGAGGTAGAAGACTCGCGGGAAGCCAGTTCCCGTGTAGTAACTCTCACCATTACGGCCCGGCATCAACTCATCCCAGGAGCCGTCCTCGTGCTGACGCTCGATGAGCCAGCGAATGCCCTTGGCGACAGAGTCCGAACGGGTGTCGCCGGCGGCCAGCAGGCCAAGAATCGCCCAGGCAGTCTGAGACGGGGTTGAAGGCCCAACGCCGCGCTGATTGGGGTCGTCATAGGTGCCGCAGGTCTCTCCCCATCCGCCGTCGGTGTTCTGAACCATGCGAATCCACTCGGCAGCCTGCTGCACTGCCGGCTCAAGGTACGAGTATCCGACAGCCTCCAGCCCGCGCAGAACGAGGAACGTGCCATAGAGGTAGTTCACACCCCAGCGGCCGAACCAGGAGCCATCCGACTCCTGCTCCTTGAGCACAAACTGAACCGCTGCTTCGACGCGCTTGTCGGCGCGTGTAAAGCCGTAGGTCGCCAGCATCTCGAGGATGCGCCCGGTGATGTCCGCCGTCGGCGGGTCGAGCATGGCATTGTGATCGGCAAACGGGACGTACTGGAAGATGCGCTTGGTGTTGTCCTTGTCGAACGCCGCCCAGCCGCCGCCCTTGCACTGCATCGCAAGCACCCAGTTGATGGCGCGCTGCTCGACTTCGTACTGATAGCGTTCGCGAGGGTTTTGCACAGCCTTCAGGGCCAGCAGAACCTCTCCCGTATCATCGACATCCGGGTAGAATTCGTTGTTAAATTCGAAGTACCATCCACCGGGTTCCACATTCTTGACCTTCTCAGCCCAGTCACCCTTGTGACGGACCTCTTTGGACAAGAGCCAGTCGGCCGCGCGCAACAGGCGCGGATCGGTCTTCGGAACGCCAGCTTCGCCGAGCGTCGACAGAACCTGCGCGGTATCCCAGACGGGGGAGAAGCAAGGCTGCATGCGGAAGGTCGGTGTCGGGTAGTCGGGCGTGCCGTTGGGGCAGTCGATGCCGAGCTTTTCGAACTCGTCCATGGCGCGGATGACCTGCGGGTCGTCGGCGGAGTAGCCAAGGTTCCGCAGGGCAACGATCGCATTGAGCATCGCCGGATAGATAGCGCCGAGGCCGTCGGACCGCTCGAAGCGTTCGAGCATCCACTTCTCGGCCTTCTTCAACGCCTTCTTGCGCAGCGGGCGGATGTGGACACGTTCAGCCCAGTGCATCACCCGGTCGGTAAAGAGGAAGAAGTTGCGCCACGAGAAGAGGTGTTTCCTGTCCCAGCGCAGATGCAGATCCGAATTGGCGCGGCCGCCGATGAAGAGCTCATCGATACCCTGTTCCGGTGCCAGCTTCTTGAACGGCTTCTTTGCGTAGATCACCGACAGCGGCACCAGGATGCCGCGTGACCAGGAGCTGAACTCGTAGATGTTGAAGTAAAACCAGGTTGGAAAGAGCAACATCTCCGGCGGAACGGCGGGAACCGCATCGTAGTCGTACTGCCCTAACGCGCAGAGATAGATCTTGGTGAAGGTGTTGCACTGGACGACGCCGCCCAGCGAAAGCACGTTCTCGCGAGCCTTGACCAATAGGGGATGGTCGGCCTTCCAGCCCATCAACTTGAGGGCCAGATAGCACTTCACACCGTAGTTCACATTGGAGGGGCCGCCGGGATAGAGGCTCCATCCGCCGTCTTCGTTCTGGTGGCGGAGGATCTCATTGATGCAGCGGGTCATCTTGCCCTGGTCGCCGGTGCCCAACAGGGTGTGCATGAAGATGTAGTCGGCTTCCAGCATGGAGTCGGCTTCCAGTTCGCCGCACCAGTAGCCCTGCTCATCCTGCTGACCGAGCAGCCATTCGACAGAGCGATTCATGCCGTGGATGACGTGATCCATGGCCAAATCGAGCCGACCGAACCTTGGCTGCTTTGGAGCTGTACCGCCCGGATTAATCGGTGTTGTACTCATTTTTTAAGACGCTTATTTCCTTAACGATCTGCCGTCGTTTTACGCTGTGGCGGTTCGCGCTATCGGTGGCGCAGAAGCAATAGCCTGCACAATCTCCGGGGGCAGGCCGAAGCGAACATTCTCCGGCATGACCTCAACCTCTTCTACCGATCCGTATCCCTTGCCCTGCAGGTAGAGAACAACATCCTGTACAAGAATTTCAGGAGCGGAGGCTCCTGCCGTAATTGCAACCGTAGAGACGTTTTCGATCCACTCCGCACGAATATCTTCGGCCTTGTCGATGAGGTAGGAGTTCGTCCCCAGGTTCTGCGAGACCTCGACGAGGCGATTGGAGTTCGAGCTGTTCCGCGAGCCAACTACCAGCACCACATCCGCTCCATGAGCGACATTCTTCACCGCTGTCTGGCGGTTTTCCGTGGCATAGCAGATGTCCTGCGCGTGCGGTCCAACGATGTTGGGGAACTTCTTCTTCAGCGCCTCGATCATGTAGCGGGCTTCGTCGAGGGAGAGTGTGGTCTGCGTGAGATAGGCCACCTTGTTCGCGTCGGGCACCACCAGCGCCGCAACCTCTTCCACCGTCGAAACGACCTGCGTCACCGTCGGGGCTTCGCCCTGAGTGCCTTCTACTTCCTCGTGGTCGCGGTGACCGACGAGGACGAGCGAGTAGCCCTGCTTGGCAAACTTGATGGCTTCCACGTGAACTTTGGTCACCAGGGGGCAGGTGGCGTCGATTACTTTGAGTCCACGCTCCTTGGCGCGCTCACGAACCGCCGGCGAAACACCGTGGGCAGAGTAGATCACCCGTGCGCCTTCCGGCACTTCGTCCAGCTCGTTGACGAAGATTGCGCCCTTCTGGGCCAGATCGTTCACCACGTAGCTGTTGTGCACGATCTCTTTGCGGACGTAGATCGGAGCGCCGAAGGTATCCAGCGCGATCTGCACAATATCGATGGCGCGAACGACCCCCGCACAGAAGCCGCGAGGCTTCAGAAGCAGGACCCGTTTTGCCGGGGTACCGGTTACGCTCTGGTTAATATCTTCGGGGGCAAGGGTGGAAGCATTCACACCCCTAAGTATACGCGTTTCCGCTCACGGACGCACCCGATTTGAACCATTCCCGGTGCAGTTCGGGAGGCTGCAACAGGCTGTCCACGCACAGACAGAAATCAGGCTTCGGACCGATCTCGCTGAAAAAGCGGGAGTAGTTGAGTCATCGAGGCTCCTACTCCACCGAGGTTGGCAGCCGCCAGGATCCCGGGGAGCGCCATGGCCAGCGGCGAGGACATGATGGGTCGCACGGTAGCCATCAACAGGCGTTTCGCAGAACTCGGCGATTCAATCATGGACGGACCCTCGAAGCGGAAGCTACATCTTCCTAGACACAGGAATTCCCCAGCGGTTGCGCTGCATTCACCGTTTCTTCAACAACGGATAGTTCGCGGGCTACCTACCCGCAACACGAATGCTTGCAATCGCACTTCAGATCGGTGACCTTTTTGCTGTCTTCGCACATCTGGCAACAGAACTTCTTGCCGTCTGTACAGATGCAGGAGCAGCTGGCGTGTCCACATTTTCTGGGTTCTGACATATCCAATCTCCTTGGGTGCGCCAGTCTATGAGTTAGAGCTGTCTACCCAGTAGAGAGTTGCTTTCAGCCAGATTTAACGCGGGTTTTAAACGCTTGACGCCAGCATCTGTTCTGCGTGGCGCAGCGAGGTTTCGGTGAGGCTTGCGCCGGAGAGCATGCGTGCGATCTCCTCGACGCGCTCCGCACGCTCCATCTGACGGACACCGGTCTGGGTTCTTCCGCGGCGTTCCGATTTTTCGATGAGGAAGTGCTGGTCCGCAAAGGCCGCAATCTGCGGCAGATGCGTGATGCAGAGCACCTGCTGGGCCCGCGACAAGGTCTTCAACTTCTGCCCGACGGCCTCCGCTGCGCGCCCCCCGATGCCGATATCGATCTCGTCGAACACCAGTGTCCGAGGTAGAGCCGTGCGCCGCCGCTTCGCCGCCGCAGCCGCGCCTTCTTCCACCGACACCTTGAGCGCGAGCATTACGCGAGACATCTCGCCGCCCGAGGCGATCTCGGTCAAGGGTTTCTGCGGCTCGCCGGGATTGGTCGCGATGCGGCACTCGACGCTGTCCCAACCGTACGCGGTCCACGCGGTGGGGGCGCTGTCCGGGGTTACGTCGACCGCAAATCGCGCCTGCATGGCGAGCTCATTGATCTGCCGTTCCGCTACTTTGCCGAGCTTTCGCGCAGCCGCTACTCGTTCCTCGCTCAGGTTCTTCGCAGCCACTTCATAGGCCTTCGCTGCAGCAAGTAGCTGGGCGTCGAGTTCGCGCAACCGGGCGTCGCGATTCTCCAGCTCCGCCAGCTTTCCGGCGACTTCGGCGCCAAAGCTCATCACCTCGCCCAGCGTCGCGCCGTACTTGCGTTTGAGGCGGTCCAGCGCGGCGAGGCGGTCTTCGATCTCACCCAACCGTTCGGGCGAAGCGGATATCTCACCGGCAAACTTGCGCAGCGTCGCCGTTGCATCCTCGACTCCGGCCTTGGCCGAGGCAAGCTGCTGAGCAGTCTCGCGAAACTGCTCATCGAAGCGCGCAAGGTCTTCTACGTGGCGGAGCGCGGCGCCCAGCAACGACTCCGCCGAGGTTTCGCCTTCGTAGAGCAGCTCCTGCGCGGCGTTCGCGCCAGTCAGGAGCCGTTCGGAGTTGGCCAGCACACGCTTTTCGGCCTCCAGCCGGGTGTCCTCGTCGGCATCGGCAATGCCCGCAGTCTCAATCTCGCGCGACTGAAAACTCCACAGGTCGGCGAGGCGCAGGCGGTCCTGCTCGGCGCTGCGGAGCTCCTCGATCTGGGTGCGAAGGCCTCGCCATATCTCAAAGGCTTTTGTTACTTCTTCAGAGCTGAGGTCGCCGAACCGGTCCAGCAGAAGGCGCTGCTGATCGGCGTCGAAGGCGATCAGGGTCTCGGATTGTGCGTGGACCAGGGCCAACTCGGGCGCGAGCTGACGAAGCACAGCGACCGTCGCAGGCTGATTGTTGATGAACACACGGCCCTTGCCGTTCGCGCCGATCTCGCGGCGCAGAAGAATCTCATTGGACTCAGGGTCGATACCGTTGCGTTCGAGAATGGCTTCAGCGCCCGGCGTCGACTCGAAGACGCAGCCCAGAACAGCCTTCTCGGCGCCAAAACGCACGAGATCGCTGGAGGCCTTGCCGCCCAGCAGCAGGACAAGGGCGTCGATCAGGATGGACTTGCCGGCTCCGGTTTCACCCGTAAGCAGGTTCAGGCCGTGGCCAAAGACCGCGACCGCGTGGTCGATAACGGCGTAGTTTTCTGCGCGCAGTTCCAGCAGCATCGGAGTCTCTCGTCTTCGAGAGCATAACAGGGGGCGAAGGAAAAGCGCATCAACATGATCGATGGTTTTCTAATTTGGTGGATTGGGTCTACGGACTGAGAAGCCTATTTCGCTGGCGCTGAACACGAAGCCGGAGCCACCCAGTGGCCGCTGCCGGTGTAGATATGCTTCACGGGGTGAGTGTACACGTGACTGCGCACAGTCAATTCGTCCTCATAATGATCGTCGCCGTGCAATGTAAACAGATGCACAACCCTGACCTCGCCACCATGTGATGTACCCAGAGCGCCGGTGAACCTGTATCTCCCGTCCGGGAGCAGCCAAATCGAATTTTTAAATGAAATCATTTCGTCAGGAAAAACACGACCGAGGTTCTCTGTAGAGGGATACCACGGGAAAAAATATTCATAGAGCGAGTCAGGACAGAGTTGCTGACGAACAGGTCCATACACAACCTGAGTGCCCCTATAGATACTGATTTCCCAGGTCCCGAATTTTAATGGCATCAGGTCAACTTCATGCCCGGCAGCAGATGTGCCGTGGTCCGTGGACGGCGTGCGGCCAGCCTGCAACTCCGCGCCGGTAGAACCCTGCGGTACAGGTGACCCCTGTAGGCCAGCACCAAAAGCGGTAAATACAGCTACGGTGACAGCGACGGGCAACCGGAACTTTTTCACGCATCTCATCAGTCGCTCCACGGCTCAGTCGTTGTCTCCCAGTTTAGAAGGGAGTCAATCCGCTTTGGGATTTTAGACAGCCGCCCAACCAGAACCCCGTTCGGTCTAGCTACGATGTGCAGTTCTTTCTTGCTCGTGAGGACCGCAGCACCCGAGTCCAGCCGTCTTTCCTGAGAGTCTTACTTAGACGGGGCCGGACACGGAGCCACCCAGTGACCATTACCAGAGTAGACGTGTTTGACTGGATGAGTCCTTGCGTGAAAGGTAGCAGTCACCACATCGTCATAATGATCGTCACCATGTAACGTAACAAGATGCACATAGGTGACATCACCACCGAGTGTCATCGTTACACCGCCAAAAACTCGGTATCTCCCATCTGCGAGTAGCCTGGCGTAATCTGGCACAGACACCACTTGAAGAATCTCCTGTCCGAGATTCTCTGTAGCGGGATATGACGGGAAGGGCGACGTAGGATAGGTAGACATCGGGTAGGTGTCTGGACATATCTCAACTCGACCATACGGCGCATTCACAGATTGTGTCCCTTGAAAAACAGTCTGCTCCCAAAACCCCCTCTTGAGCGGTATAACGTCAATCCAATTCCTCGAAGAAGATGCTCCGTTTCGCACATGGGGGGTGGGGGTTACCTGTTGTTCAGAGCCAGCAGCGCTTCGAGCGCTGAGCGCATCGCTTGCGGTAGTACCAAGGGAAGCACAGACGGCCAAGATAATCATAGACAAGCAATTTTTCATATATCTGGTCATCATCCACCCCACGGCACAGCTGCTGTCTCCCAGTTGGGCACGAGGTAGGAGTTGAAATGCCATTTGCGTGTAACTGAGTCTAGTTCCAGCGCCAGCCGTCCAACCAGAAGCCCTTTCGGTACCGCCGCAGCCTCTACGGTGACCAATACTTTCCCGGCCTTAACGGCTGCGCCGACGTAGTTAACACCGGCTTCCCGCGTCACCGTCATGACGAAGCGGTTCCAGTCATCCGCATCATTATCGCTTGTAATTTCAACGCAGCCCAGAGTTCCTGAGCTTTGGCCTTTGGGCGGCCCCTCGTGAATATAGACCTGATCGCTTCTGATACGGAAGCCACCTGGCACGCCATTGCCCTGTCCGACGCTATGAGGCGCGTAGATACCATTCCACTCCGATACGACCTCAGACTGAGAGACTAGTCCTTCGTCACATTTGCGGTGCGGATCCCAGGGACGTTCAAAATGTCCACGAAAGCCAAACCGAATCGCCCGGAAGACACGGCTTTCATTGACGCGAACTTCATACGTGGGAACCCTGTAGAGTGGATATTCGTCCTTAGCAGCTCCGTGCTCGTAAGGACGAACGATCGCTACGCCCGCGATCTTTCCAGTTACGCGAACTCGAACCACTTTCATGGCACACCCATCTGCTGCACTGAACGCTGACTGCTTTGTTGGTCAGTTCCCCAAAGTGACGTCCAGGAGTTGCTTCTCATCCAGCTTCGGTTGAAGTTGTATATGCAAGGTGTGATTCGAGCCTGAACCACTGGTTGTGGTGAAGCTGCTGACCCAACCTTCGAAGTTGTACGTCATGATGGCATCCTGCCGAAGCTCATCACGCCAGTACTCAATTTTAATGGGCTTCACTTTGTCCCGGGTCACGCGATTGGCGAGATCGAACAGTGCGCTGACAACGGAGAATGGAACCGCATCGTTGTCGTGAATATCCACCGTTAGATCGACAATCATGCGTACACTCCCCATCATCGGCATGCCGATATCGTCATGGTGTGTAGAGATGCCGACTTGTGATGAAAGAGCGTTGAATTTAAGATCGCCGATTGTCACGGTCGTGATGGAAGAGGGGTCAGCCATGGGATTAAAGTTCTACCACATAGTGCAGCGCGGTACCGTGAACTCTTTTCCAATAGCAAGATGAGCCTGAAACGGCAAGCCAAGGGTAGATCCGAGCCTACATGGAGCAAATGACGGGGCCATGTTTGATGACATACCCGACGCTGATCGCCGTCCCCGCGTAACTCTGAACTGGTACCTGCCTGGGTACACCCAGCCCCCACAGCCCAAGTACACTAAGACAGACGCTATGACTGTGCTCACACTCGCTCTTTTCCTGCAGGACGCCACACCCGACCAGCTGGCCACGCCAGCGGTCGCCACGCATTCCAGCGCGCTCACGGAGATGCTGCACAACAGCGGCCCGATGGCCTTGACCGTGCTAGGGATTTTGCTCGCGGCCAGCATCTTTTCGTGGGCCATCATGCTCTCGAAGTGGCGCAGCTTCAAGGCAGCCGAGAAGCAGAGCCGGCGGTTCGTCAAAGCGTTTCGCAAGTCAGGACGCTTGAGCGAGATCGCCGCGGTTGCCGACCAGTTCCGGCCCAGCCCCTTCGTCTCCGTATTCCATGAGATCCACGACGAGTACCTGCGGCAGAGCGGAGGCCGCGGAACACCGCCCAATCCGCAGGCGATGGAACGCGCCGCGCAGACCGCCTCCAGCGAAGCAGTCACCATCATGGAACGCCGCATGACATGGCTCGCGACCATCGCGCAGTCCGCCACCTTCATCGGCCTGTTCGGAACGGTAATGGGCATCATCGACGCGTTTCATGGGCTCGGAACCGAAGGCGCAGCGACGCTGCGGGCAGTCGCTCCGGGCATCAGTGAAGCTCTGATTACGACCGCTGCCGGCCTGGTAGTCGCCGTCCCCGCGCTTATCGGCTACAACCAGCTCACAGCGCGGCTGCGCGAGTTCGCGGCCCGCTCCGACGACTTCGGCCGCGAGCTGCTGAATGCCATCGAGAACGCCGCCCTCATCGTTCCCCCTGCGACACCGGTTCAGGAAGAGCCTCTCCGGAGGACGCGCTAGCCATGGCCTTCTCTTCCAGCGGACGCACGCAGACGGCGCTTGCCGACATTAACATCACGCCCCTGGTGGATGTCGTCCTCGTGCTGCTGCTCATCTTCATGTTGACCGCGCCGGTGCTGCAGAGCGGCATCGTGGTCGCCGTGCCGCAGACCCGCAGCGTGAACCAGCTTACGGAAGAGCACACGGTCATCACCATCGACAAGGACCAGAACGTCTTCCTGCAGGACAAGCCGGTGAACATCCATGACCTGGCCGCACAGCTGGGTCCGACACCGAAGAACACCAAACGCGTCGTCTACGTCCGCGCCGACCAGAAGGTCCCCTTCGGCTCGTTTGCCTCCGTGATGGATGCCGTCAAACAGGCTGGCATCACGAATATCAGTATCGTGACGCAGCCGATCGAAAAATAAGCCGAAGAGAAGATTGAAGAATTGAAAACCAAGTTTTTGCTTTTGTTTCTGAGATAGGCCCGGGCTTTAGCCCGGGCATTGAGAGTAACCACAGAGCGGGCTTTAGCCCCTGGGACATGTCTTCTTATCCCAGGAGATATCCGCTCAAAGAAAGAGGGCATATCCCAGGGGCTAAAGCCCCGTTCGGGGGCGTATCAAAATGTCAGGGCTAAAGCCCTGACCTATCTCAGAAGCAAAGACAAGAGCAAAAACAAAAACAAGAAAAACGACAATAGCCAAAACGATCGCAACTGCAAATTTCAAACAGGTTCTAAAGAAAAAGACAGATGAGCACCTACGCCACCACAAGCGATGAACAGGACGACCGATTCGGCAGCGGCCTTGCCGGGGCGATCCTGCTGCACGTCGCGGTTGTGTGCGGGCTTGCCGCTGCGGTATTTATTGAGCACATCCGCAACCCCCATTGGGGCGAGGACACCTCCTCCGTCGGAGCGATTCAGGCGTCGATCGTCTCGGCGATTCCCTTGCCTCCCAAAGCCGCGCCGGTGAAGGACTCGGTGCTGGCGTCGGAGGATGTCACCCCCGCACCCAAGCCGCCGCCCAAAGAGGCTACGCAGCCTCCCCCCCAGCCCACCGATGTGCTGATCAAGGCGAAGACGCCGCCCAAGGTCGTACCCAAAGCCGCACCGATTCCAACGCCGGTGCCGCCCAAGCACGCGCAGCCAACCCCGGAGACGCCCAAGGCGGCGAGCGGCGATGCGGCAACACAGCTGCCGCAGTCGGTTTCGCAGCTGAAAAACGGGACAGCAGCCCTGACCGTTCAGAATCGGGTCTTTGGCAATCGCTATGCGTATTACCTGCGGATTGTGGCCAGCAAAGTCAATGAGAGCTACGCTTCGTCCTCAAGTGAGGCTGATCCTCGCGCTTCCATGAACAAGAGCGTGACGGTGCTCTTCGACATTCAGCGGGACGGGTCTGTCGCCAACCTGCACCTTGAAACCCGGAGCGGTTCTTCCACGCTCGATACCGCAGCAATGCGTTCCATTCAGCGCCTGGACAATTTTCCACAGCTTCCGGAGGGTGATCACATCACCATCGAGTACAAGTTCGACTACCGCCAACAGTGATCGATCGGGGATTGATGGGAGATTGATCATGATCCAAACCACTATTAACGCTGAATTTGCGTCTACCATTACAGAAGAATGATTGGAACTATGACATCCATCCGTGCTGGAAAAAAACTTGGCATCTTTGCCCTTCTGTCTGCGTTGATCTCGATATCGCCTGCAATGCGCGCCCAGGATGACCCCTTCCACCTGGAGACCAGCGCCGGCGCCAATCGCATCCGCATCGCCGTCGCTGACTTTAAACCGCAGAGTGGCGATGCCGGCAGCTTCAAGCACACCTTCGACACCACACTCTTCGCCGATCTCACGGCGGCGGGCATCTTCGACATGGTCTCCAAGGACATGACCCCGCAGAGCACCCCAGGAACTCCTGCCGAGATTAACCTCGGGCAGTGGTCGGCAGCCCCGGCCAGCGCGGCGATGGTGGCCTTCGGCAACCTCGGCGTAGCCAATAGCCGCATCGTCGTCAACGGATTCCTCGACGACGCCAAGAACGCACAGTTCCCGCAGGTCTTCGCCAAGCAGTACAACGAAGCGGCCAGCGAGGACAGCGCACGGCAGATCGCCCATCGCTTCGCGGACGAGATCATCTCCCGGCTCGGCGGCGTCGCCGGCATCGCCGAGACGAAGATCTACTACGTCAAGGTTCTCGGCGGCAGCAAAGAGATCTGGGAGATGGACTACGACGGCTCCAACCAGCATGCGATCACGCATCTGGGGGCGATATCGATCTCGCCCCGCGTCTCGCCGGACAACTCCCGGCTGGCCTTCAGCTCGCTCGGCAAAGACGGCTTTCAGATCAAGATGTACTCCCTACTGCTTGGCCGCCTCGTGAACTTTACCTCCGCCGGTGGAACCAATGTCTCGCCGGCATGGGCTCCGAACGGTACACAGCTGGCCTTTTCTTCCTCGCGCACCGGCGACCCCGAGATATGGGTCTCCGATCCGGAGGGCCGTGTCGCCCATAAGATCACCAGTTTCGCCGGCCCGGATGTTTCACCGACGTGGAATCCGAAGACCGGCGGGCAGATCGCCTGGATCAGCGGCCGCACCCACCTGCCGCAGCTCTACATCATGGATGCCGACGGCTCCGGCGTGCAGCGGCTTACCGATGGTGGCTACGCGACCTCTCCTTCGTGGTCGCCTAACGGACAGTTCCTCACCTTCGCGTGGGACCGCAAATACGGCCCAGGCGCTCCCGGTGGCCAGGACATCTACATCATGGAGATCGCCACCAAGCGCTGGATTCAGTTGACCCACGATAGCGGACCATGCGACTTCCCTTCATGGTCACCCGATGGCCGCCATATCGTCTTTGCAAATGGCAGCGGCAGCCGTGCGCGCATCATGTCCATGCTGGCAGATGGTACACAAAAACGGGCCCTGACAGGCTCCGGCGCGGATATGCCGAACTGGAGTTGGAAGTAGAATTTAGATAGTATCGTTATACGACATTCTCTGCCGAGTCCTTGATTTTGGCGGAAAGTTTATGATTACACACGCTTTACAGAGAAAGAGGACGACAATGATCTCACGTCAGTCAATGACTTGGAAACCGATGATTTTGGGCGCCGCGTTCGCGCTCCTCGCCGTTACGGGCTGCCACCACGACCACGCGTCCGGGATTCCTGCCAATGCGGGTGCACCTATGACGTCGGGACTTCCCGCGCCGACAGCCAGCCTTACGGCTGATCCGCCGTCGATCGACCTCGGTCAGTCCGTGGTGTTGAACTGGCGCACCACCAACGCCAGCAGCGTCACCATCGAAGGTATCGGCCCTGTGCCGGTCAATGGTACGCAGACTGTTTCGCCTTCGAACTCGACCAACTTCCACCTCATCGCCAAGGGCGATGGTGGCGAGACCGAAGCCAATGTGCGTGTGACCGTGCGCGTGCCTGTCGTTCCCAGCACGCCTGATAACGGAAACGGCGATATGGGCTCCGAAGCCGCCTTCCACCAGAACGTGCAGGACCTGTTCTTCGACTATGACAGCTTCGATCTGCGGCCCGATGCCCAGTCTTCGGTAACCAATGCGGCCAGCTATCTCAACGCGCATCCGGCGATCAAGGTTCTGATCGGCGGCTACTGCGACGACCGTGGCTCGGCCGAGTACAACATCACACTCGGAGAAAACCGCGCCAACGCCGCCAAGACAGCACTGCTCGCCGCCGGTGTTCCTGCCAGCCGCCTGCGTGTGGTCAGCTACGGCAAGGAGAAGCAGTTCTGCAGCGAAGAGAACGAACAGTGCTGGCAGCAGAATCGCCGCGCACAGTTCAGCCTCGACAAATAACCAACCCGGCGGAGCCGCGCAGGCTTGCGATTTCCATCCCTGCGCGGCTACTGTCGTTAACGAAGACTTTCTGACTTAATCTCAAACTGCGGAGACTGCCTCACATGTTCCTTTCCTCACGCCCTATACGCTTCGCCGCCGTGGCCCTGCTGTTTGCAGGGCTTTCGAGTCTGCCCGCCCATGCTGTGAGCAAGGACATGATCCAGTTGCAGACGCAGATCCAGCAGTTGCAGGACGCTGTCGCGCGCCTGCAGCAGTCCAACGACGAACGCATGGGCGTGATGAAAGACCTCGTCCAGCAGACCGCCGACGCCGTGAACAAGATGTCGGTCGCCGTAAACGGCATGGGACTGAAGCTGCAGAACCAGCAGGACGCCATGGGAGCGAAGTCCGATCAGCTCTCCGGACAGGTCCAGTCGCTGAATGACACGCTCGACGAGTTGAAGGCTCGCATGGCACGGATGGAGAAGGTGCTGAACGATATTCAAAGCCAGCAGCAGTCGGCCGCCGCCGTTCTCGGCAATCTGCCGCAGGCAAGTGGTGCATCGGCTGGCGCAAACTCCCAACCGGCAGCCCCGGCAGCCGCACCGAGCGACAACGGCGGCTCCTCTGATCAGCCAGCAGCACCTATTACCAGGCCCAATGCAAAGCCAGCGGCCGGAGATCCGCCGTCTGACGCGCCTCCGGTCGCCGACATGTATCGTTCAGCCTACAGCGACTACATGGGAGCGAAGTACTCGCTCGCGTCGTCGGAGTTCGACGATCTCATCAAGGCCTATCCGGATGACAATCTCGCGGGCAATGCCTACTTCTATATCGGCGAGATCAACATAAAGACGCAGAAACCCACGGCCGCGGTGAAGAGCTACGACCATCTGCTCGAGCACTATCCGGACAATGCGAAGATTCCGGCCGCGCACCTGCACAAGGGCGAGGCCCTGCTCTCCATGAAGCAGAACGATGCCGGCGTTCGCGAGCTGCGTGCGTTGATTCAGCGCTTCCCGACGTCTCCCGAAGCCTCACAGGCCCGCAGCAAACTTAATGGGATGGGCGTGCCGATTACGCCGAGGCATTAGGGAATTTTCGCGAATAGCGTGATGTAGGGATGAACCACTCCAGAATTGTCATCTCGACCGGAGCATGATGGTTTTATCGTCATGCGGAGTGGAGAGACCCGCAGGTTGTTAGCGCAGGCGATAGTGCCAGTACAAACAAACTGCAGGTCTCTCCGCTACGGCCGCAAAAGCGCGGCCTCCGGTCGAGATGACAGGGTATGGGTGGGATCGAAAAAAGAGCCACATCACACTCACGATGAGCCTGATCTACGCGCTTGCAGCCTGATCCCAGCCTGGAGTTTGCTCCACCCACTGGCTGGCCTGGCACCAGCTTGTCTCCATCTCTGGAATGCTAAGCAGGCCGTGGCCCTGCTTGCAGATGAGCTCGCTACCGTTCCACTCGAGAAGATTGTGCGAGGGACGGCCTACGCGTGCGGGTGTGGCAAGGGAGCGAAGGCACTGCTTGCAGCGTTGTTCCCGATCGTTGAAGGACCAACGCAAACCGATGAGCGAGAAGAAGACGGAGAACAAGATCTGCAACAGATCCGCCGTGTACAGCAAGGACATGCGAATGGGCATGCAAACATCCACACTCAGCAAAAACGCGAGGAGCAGAACGAGCGCCGTCTTTGTGGTGAAGAAGAGCTGTCGCTTGATCCAGTAGATCTTTTTACCCGGGGTGTTTTGTTCCAGATGCCGGTGCGAGGCCGTCGCGAAGGTGACGAAGACCACGAGTGGCGTTTCAATGAGGAAGCGCTTGAACTGGCCGCCAAGATTGAGGCTGAGCGAATGCCAACTGCCACTCAGAGCCAGCCCGAGCAGTGTGGAGAGCACGCATAGACCCAGAAGCGAGACGAGGCAAAGAATAGCAGTGCCGCTGAAGGCGCGTCTCCAGCTATCGGTGCGAAGCCAGACGGCGTCACAGGTGAGACCGACAGAGAGATCGGCGATGACCCCGAAGGTCCGAGAGCGACGATTGCGGCTGCAGTGGTACACATGCCAGAGCTCAGCTTGCCAGGTATCGAGCCACTCTTCTCGTTCGGAGAAGGGCACGGCTTTCGCAACGGTGCGCAGGAGAATGCGATCGAAGAGCGGCAGAGGAGAGGGGAGTCCGTGGCTCATGAGTGCTTCTCCGGAACAAGGTGGGCAAGGAGTGGATATCTTTGGGTGGCAGCGAGAGCGGCGGCTTTGCCTTCGCGCGTGACCTCATAATAACGGCGAGCCGGGCGCTGGTTGGACGCGGCCTCTTCTTCAGGTTCCCACTTGGAGACAACGAGCTCGTCCCGCTCGAGACGGCGGAGTGCGGGATAGACGGTGCCACTGGGCAGGCCGGTAACCTCCATGACATCGAAGCCGAAGCAGTAGCCGAGGCTGAGTGCCTTGAGGATGAGAGCCGCGCTATGGGAGAGACGAAGGGTACTCATAAACTATGTAGTATGCTATCACGAAGTAGTGTACTACATAGGGTGACGATCATGCTGGAACTCAAAAACGTGTCAAAGAGCTATCGCAGTATCCCTGCGGTGGAAGATGTGAGCTTCGTTCTGCGAGAGGGCGAGGTTCTGGGCTACCTGGGGCCGAACGGGTCAGGCAAATCAACGACGGTGAAGATGGTGATCGGGCTGATTCAGCCGACGAAGGGGAAGGTTCTCTTTGAGGGACGAAGTATCCATGACGATCTGGCGTCGTATCGGGCACAGCTTGGGTATGTGCCGGAGGAGGCGCAGGTGTACACCCATCTTTCAGGGCTGGAGTACCTACAGCTGATAGGACGGCTGCGTGGGATGCAGGAGGGCCTGATCGAGCGCAAGGCGCGGGAGCTGCTGCAACTGCTGTCGCTGGAGGCCGCGCAGTACTCAGCACTGTCGGACTATTCGAAGGGGATGAAGCAGCGGGTGTTGATTGCGGCAGCACTGCTGCACGACCCGAAGCTGATTGTTTTCGACGAGCCGCTATCGGGCCTGGATGCGGTCTCGGCGCGGCTGTTCAAAGACCTGCTGGTACTGCTGGCAGGCGAGGGAAAAGCGATTCTTTATATCTCCCATGTTCTGGAGGTAGTGGAGCGGGTATGTGATCGGGTGATCGTTCTGGCAAAGGGCAAGGTGGTTGCCGACGCTGCGCCGCGCGATCTGACCCGACTGATGGAGTTGCCGACGCTGGAGAGCGTATTTGCGCAACTGGTACAACAAACAGACACAGACCAAGTAGCACAGGAGATGGTGAACGTAATGAAGGTGCGCCATGGGTGAGAGCTATCGCATAACTCGTATTCTGGTCGACCATTTCTTCCGGCGCTTCTTCGACAACGACACCATCCAGGTGGATGGGGATACGCAAACTACAGTAGTGCGGGCTCTTTCGATTGTGGCCATGCCGGGGCTGCTGATTGCGTTCTTTCTACAGACGGCCTATCCGCTGAAGCCTCTATTCAGGCCTCCGTGGCTTGTGATTGAGGACCACTATTTCTTTGTACTGTTTTCATTTGTGGTGATGGGAGCGGTATCAATCTTTGAGTGGGAGATGCTGTTTCCCGACCGGCTGGATTTTCTGGTTCTTTCGCCACTGTCGTTGAAGCCGATGCAGATGCTGGCGGCGAAGGCGGCCGCTCTGATCGGCTTTTTGGTGCTGTTTCTGATTGCCTGCAATCTCTTTGGAACATGGGTATTGCCGGCGGTGAGCAAAGGTGACTTCTTCCGCCAGATGTACGCACACGCCGCTGCGGTATTGATGGCGGGAGTCTTTGCAGCGTTACTCTTTCTGGCGCTGGGAGGGGTACTGCTTTGCGTGCTGGATGCAGCGCGGTTTCGCCTGATTTCGCCGATCATGCAGATGCTGTCCGTGACGCTGCTGGTGCTGCTGATACTGCACTATATTCAATATGGCGATTCGATGGAGGCACTCCTATCGGCGCCGCTGAGGACTGCACGGTGGCTCCCGCCGCTCTGGTTCTTAGGCATATACGAGCAGCTGCTTCACGGAGATGCCGCGCAGCCGTTCGCACGCGAGATGGCACGGTATGCGATTCGCGGAACGGCGACAGCAGCGCTGGTGGTCTTGCTGACATATCCGATGGCGTGGGCACGGATGCGCAGGATGTCCATAGAGGGCGGCTCACACAGACAGGGGCCTCCCTCGCGGTGGTGGACTCGGCTGGTGCATGGGGTGATTCGGCGTCCGGGAGAACGCGCGGCATTTCACTTTATCGGGCAGACGATAGCGCGGAACAATCGTTACCAGGTGTATCTGGCGATGTACGGTGGAACAGGCCTCGCACTCGCTGTAGCGTGCGCGGTGAGGTTTCGCACGAGTGGCGGGAGTCTTCAGCCGGTGCTCTTCGATGAGGGTCTGCATGCGATGATGCCTCTCCTTTTGTTCTGGGTGATTGCCGGGTTGCACACGGCTTTTGCGTTTCCGCTGAACCTGCCCGCTAGATGGGTCTTTCGGATTACGGGGGTGAACATCAGCGAATGCTCGGCGGCGGCGCGCAAGTGGGCGTTTTTGTGCGCTGCGAGTGTGATGGGTTGTATTGTGGCTGTCTTGCGTGTGGCGGGATGGGACATCCGGCATCTGCTGGTGCAGATCGTGTGCGGTCTGTGCCTTTGTCTCCTGCTGACGGATGGATTCTTCTTCTTTCAGCAGAGCGTGCCGTTCAACCAGCCGAGGATGCCGGGGAGGACGAACTTCCCATTGATGCTCACGCTGTATATAGGAGTGCTTGCACCTTTCATCTTCGGCATGATTCACCTGGAGATGATGCTGGAGAAGAATCTGGCAAAGCTTCTGCTACTGGGACTCACGTCTATCGTGATTCACGTTGCCTTGGGTGTGCTGCGCAGACGGTCCGAGGAGGTCGAGGAAGAGATGGAGGGATATGAGGGAGAGTTTCAAGTACTGGGTCTTAGCTAGTACCGCGACCGCATAAACATAAAAAGGTATTCGTGTTTCTTCTTTTCTTGTTGTCATTCCCGAAGGGAATCTGCTGTTCGTCTGTGTCGCCGCGAAACCATGCGTCCCCTGCAGATATCGGCGGTGGTTCAAAAAGCAGATTCCCTCCGGGAATGACAACAAGAAAAGCAAAGCACCTTTTATCCGGTCGCGTCGCCAGAACAACCTGCCCCTGTTCCCTTCCCTCACGCACAACTAAGTTCTTGTTGCTCCCTGCTTTTTTAGCAGCCACACGTTTTCCGTTGCTGCGCATCTTCCCTTCAATCCACCTTTGACCTCTACCTTCGCGAGCAGTTTCAGAGCGTAGCTTTCCTGATATCGCCGGATGACCTCTTCGTCGCTCACTGAAAATGGCGGTCCATCGAGAAGACGTTGGTCGTACTCGTAGCTGACTAACAATTGCGGTGCGTGATCGGCGATCTCGACGAGGTGTACCGCGTAGCGGTCCCGCATGAGTTCGGGAAAAGCCACCAAAGCGGCTCTGTCATAGATCGCGTCGATTTGGCCGAGCAAACTTCTAGACAGAGAAAAGATGTCTCCGACAAAGACGTCGACGTTGTTTGCGCTATATCGGCTGATTGAGTCGATAACTGTTATGTTCGGTTCAACACCAAGCTCTGCGAACAACTGCTCAACGGCAAGCTTGCTCAACTCCGCGCCGGCAACGCGATAGCCATGTGACAGCAGCCAGTAGATGTCGCGCGTTTTGCCGCACAGTGGCAGAAACACGCGGCTCCCTTCGGGCAAAGAGAGATCACCAAAGTATGTCACCAGCAAAGGGTTGGCTTCTTGTCGATGAAAAGCGATTTCGTTCCGCTCCCATTTTCGATGCCAAAAACTTTCATCCATAGTCTGTTTTCCCGTCACGAAGCCGCGCTACTAGACCTTTTCTACAAGAGCTTTGATCGCAAGGCTCTCAGCTGTATCGAGTGAGTCGAGACCGTCGATCACGGCCTTGCGATCGCGCTCATTGCGGTTCTGGCTCACCTTCCACTTGCCCTCAAGCCGCCGGATCGGCAGTTCAAACCCGACGATGCCATTCAGCAACGTCCGGATAAACGCCTCAGGGGCATCGCTGACCTTCCATGGAACCGGCGACGCTGCTTCGTGGATATCGGTCAAGCTATTAAGGTGCTTCAGCAGCCAGTCGGCGTCTTGAAGTATCTTCAATGGGCCGTAGGCATGGACGACCGCATAGTTCCATGTCGGGACTTCTTTGCCGTGCTCGTGCTTGCCCGGATACCAGGAGGCCGAGATATAGTGCTGCGGCCCTGCAAAGATGGCGAGCGCATCGACGTCCGGCGTCAGGTCACGCCACTGTGTGTTGGCGCGGGAGATATGCCCCTTCAATACGCCAAACTCGGAGCCGTCCGCCTCAAGCACCATCGGAATATGCGACGCAAAAAGACCGGAGGTACTCATCGTCACCAGTGACGCAAGCGGATGAGCCTGAATCAGCGCGTGGATGACGGGAATCCGCTTCTCTTCATTCGCCTTCGGAATGTACATGGACCCTCCACTCGTCGCAGCGATACAGCGGCCTCAGTTCACAGCCTGTCATCGCCCCATCGGTGAACTCAGTTTAGTTTCGCAGCTCGCGTAAGGCCGCTTCGACCTGCAGACGCTGTTCTGCATTCAACGGCAAGCGAGGCAGGCGCGGCGAGCCACCGTAGTAGCCATTCAGATCGCAGCCATACTTGATACCTGCAACGCCAAGCTTGAGCATCAGCTCATCCGCTGCACGGAGCCGCTTCGCCTTCTCGGCAGATAACGCCGGATCGCCGTCCTTGAAGGCCGCAAAGACCTCATGACAAGCCTGCGGAGAACACGCAGCCAGCCGCGGCAGCGCGCCTGGAACACCAGCCTCCAGCAGCGTCAGCAGACCGGCTCCCTCTCCAGCTGCCATCACCTGAAATCCAACCGTCTTTGTGCGCGTCTTGATCGCCGCCTTCGGTGTAGCAACAGCCAGAGCTGCGCCTCCGCCAAGCGATTCGGCTGAAACAAAGGTTGCTGGACCTTCGCTCTCGGGCACGATCATCCGGCGCGTCACCGGCGCGAAGATCGTCGTCACCTTCACATCGCGACGCACATGCGTTGTAGCGTCAGCGATTGCACGATAGCGCTCGACCGTCAGGTCCGCATCGTATAGTCCGATGATGTTGGTGTGCTCCGCCAGCGTGGCCAGCAACTCAAACGGAAGCTGACGGGACGGCGTTGCAGCGTTGCTCCAGAGCAGCACTGGAAGCGGCGAGGCGTCGGCAACAGCGCGGAAGAAGAGGATTAGCTCATCCGCCGACAGCACGCTGTGCGGTGCCGCGAGCAGCACGGAATCGAAGCCTGCACGTCCCGCGCTTTCAGCGATCGCTACGGCAGTGCGAACACTGTCCTTCGCGATACCCGCGATCAGCACTTTCTCACGCGCTGCCGATTGACCGACAGCCTGCAGCACCTCGTTGGTCTCGTCGTCGGAGAGTGCGCTGGCTTCGCTGCCCGGTCCGAGGACGACTAATCCCGCAGCCGGGGTCAGAGAGTAGCGACCGGCATTGTGCTCCAGTTTGCGCAGATAGCTGTTGCCATCGCGATAGAAAGGCACCGTCAGAGGTATATGAATTCCGTCGATCAACATAGCTTCACCCAACATCTCGCGGCTCTAAGCCGTCACCGCTTCACTCTTACGAGATGCGTGCAGTGCCTGCAACGACTCGACGTGATACTCGCCCTTTTGCAGCGCTTCGATTCCGTCGGCAGCGGCTCGTGCAGCAGCCAGCGTGGTGATCGTAGGAACGCGGCCTATCACCGCAGCGCGGCGAATTGCCTGCTCGTCGAAGACACTCTCCAAACCGCGCGGCGTGTTGATGACAAGCTGAATGCGGTCGCTCTTGATGAGATCGACGGCGTTTGGCCGGCCTTCCTTCACGTTGTAGACCCGCTCTACCTTTAGCCCGGAGAGTTCAAGAACCTCGGCGGTGCCGTGCGTCGCCACCAGATGGAAGCCCATCTCCACAAAGCGTCGCGCCAGCGTTGCGACTGACTCCTTGTCATGCTCATTCACACTGAAGAAGACGGTACCCTCGCGTGGAAGATGCAGGCCCGCCGCGGTCTGGGCCTTCGCAAAGGCCTCGCCGAAGGTAGTGGCTACTCCCATCACCTCGCCGGTCGAGCGCATCTCCGGTCCGAGCACGGGATCGACGCCCTGGAACTTGCCCCAAGGGAAGACTGGAGACTTCACAAAGAAGTGGTCGCCTGTGCCGAGATCGCGTCCACTCGCAAGCTCCGCCGGTAGCAGTTCGCGCAGCGTGCGACCGGTCATCAGGCGTGAGGCTACCTTCGCGAGTTGAATACCCGTTGCCTTGGAGACATACGGCACTGTGCGCGAGGCACGTGGATTCACTTCAATCACGAAGACCTTGCCGCGCTGAATGGCAAACTGCAGATTCACGAGGCCCACCACATTCAATGCCAGCGCAAGCTGCCGCGTGTAGCTGCGAATCGTGTCGAGCACCTCCGCAGAAAGATCGACCGCCGGCAATACGCATGAGGAGTCGCCCGAGTGCACGCCTGCCTCTTCGATGTGCTGCATGATGCCGGCGATAAGGACGTCCTTGCCGTCGCACAGTGCATCCACATCGACCTCCTGCGCATCTTCGAGGAAGTGGTCGATCAGCACCGGCCGCTCCTGCGAGTACTCGATCGCAGTCGACATATAGCGGACGACCGCTTCGTCGTCGTACGCAATCACCATCGCGCGTCCGCCGAGTACATACGAAGGCCGCACAAGCACCGGATACTCCACGGTCCGGGCACCGGCGAGCGCCTCTTCCACACTGGTCGCCATCGAACCCTGAGGCTGAGGAATGCCCAGCTCCGTAATCAACTTGCCGAACCGCTTGCGGTCTTCCGCAAGGTCGATCGACTCCGGCGACGTGCCAATGATGGGCACGCCGGCAGCCTTCAACGGCAGCGACAGATTCAGCGGCGTCTGCCCGCCGAACTGCACGATCATGCCGATCTCCGCACCCGACGAAGCCTCGTGCTCGTACACCGCGAGCACATCTTCAAATGTCAGCGGCTCAAAGTAGAGGCGGTCGCTGGTGTCGTAGTCGGTCGAGACCGTCTCCGGATTGCAGTTGACCATGATCGTCTCGTAGCCATCCTCGCGCAGAGCGAAGGCCGCGTGGCAGCAACAGTAATCGAACTCAATGCCCTGCCCGATGCGGTTCGGTCCCGAGCCAAGGATGATGACCTTCTTCTTGGTCGTGGGGGCAGCCTCGTCCTCTTCGTCGTAACAGGAGTAGAGGTAGGGGGTGAAGCTTTCGAACTCGGCCGCGCAGGTGTCGACGAGCTTGTACACCGGGCGCACGCCAAGCTTCTCGCGCAGCGCACGAACCTGTGCCGTTGCGTCTTTGCCGTTGAGGCCAAACGCCGCAGCTAGCCTTTCGTCCGAGAGCCCCATGCGCTTGGCCGAGTGCAGCTCATGGGCGTCGAGAGCGATGCCCTCGCCTGCAACCGACTTCAGTTCCTCCGCGATCTGCTTCATCTGGTGCAGGAACCACGGGTCCATGCCCGTGAAGTGCGCGACATCGCGCACGCTCATGCCGCTGTCGAAGGCGTAGCGCAGATACGCCAGGCGCTCAGGATGCGGCGTTACGAGGCGCTGCGTCAGGCGGCGCGGATCGATGGTGTCCGCACTGCCCTTCTTGCCGGTCTCAAGCGAACGGACAGCTTTCATCAGTGCTTCTTTGAAGGTGCGGCCGATGGCCATCACTTCACCGACGGACTTCATCTGGGGGCCAAGAATCTCATCGGCTCCAGGGAACTTCTCGAACTGCCACTTCGGAATCTTTACGACGACATAGTCAATCGTCGGTTCGAAACACGCGGGCGTGGCCTTCGTAATGTCGTTCTGCAGCTCGTCGAGCGTGTAGCCAACGGCGAGCCGTGCGGCGATCTTGGCGATTGGAAATCCTGTCGCCTTCGACGCCAGCGCCGAGCTGCGCGAGACGCGCGGGTTCATCTCGATGACCGTCATGCGGCCGTTCTGCGGGTTCACCGCGAACTGCACGTTGCTTCCGCCGGTCTCCACGCCGATCTCGCGGATGACAGCAATCGCGGCATCGCGCATTACCTGGTACTCGCGATCTGTCAGCGTCTGTGCGGGAGCGACGGTGATCGAGTCACCTGTGTGTACGCCCATCGGATCGAAGTTTTCAATCGAACAGATGATGATGACGTTGTCCTTGAGGTCGCGCACCACCTCAAGCTCATACTCTTTCCAGCCGAGCACGGACTCTTCGAGCAGGCACTCATGCACCGGCGAGAGATCCAGACCACGCGAGAGGATCTCCATCAGCTCTTCGCGGTTGTAGGCGATGCCGCCGCCCGATCCGCCCAGCGTAAAGCTTGGCCGGATGACCACCGGGAAGCCCAACTTCGCGGCGAACTCAATGCCATCGCGAATGTTGTTCACGAGCATCGACTTCGGCATGTCGAGGCCGATCTTGTTCATCGCGTCTTTGAAGAGCAGGCGGTCTTCTGCCTTCTTGATGGCCTCCAGCTTGGCACCGATGAGTTCGACTCCATACTTTTCGAGTACGCCAGCGTCAGCGAGATCGACCGCCAGGTTGAGCGCGGTCTGTCCGCCAACGGTCGGCAGCACGGCAAATACGCCCTTCTTGCCCGCCATCATCTCGACTTCGACGCGGAGGATCTCCTCGACGTAGGCAAGCGTCAACGGCTCAATATAAGTGCGGTCGGCAAGCTCGGGGTCGGTCATGATGGAGGCCGGGTTCGAGTTAACCAGCACCACCTCATAGCCCTCAGCCTTGAGAGCTTTGCAGGCCTGGGTGCCGGAGTAATCAAACTCAGCGGACTGACCAATGACAATCGGCCCGGAGCCGATAACTAGAATCTTCGCGATGTCGTTCCTGCGTGGCATTACTACTCGCTTTCCTGCTTTGAAAGTGTGCCCTCTGTTGTGCCTTGGAAGCGTGCGGACTGGCGTTGAAAGAGCGCGGCTAAAACCGCGCTCTTTCAGAACCCGTACGACTCGCCTCCAACATTACTTTTTCCACTCTTCCATCATCGTGCGGAACTGGCGGAACAGATAATGCGAATCATGCGGCCCGGGGCTTGCTTCGGGGTGATACTGCACGCTGAACATCGGGTCTGTCTTGTGCTTCAGCCCAGCGAGCGTGTCGTCATTCAGATTTACGTGGGTCACGGCGACGTCATCGGGCAACGACTTCGGATCGACGTTGAAATTGTGGTTCTGGGCCGTGATCTCGACCTTGCCTGTTTCGAGGTTCTTGATCGGATGATTGCCGCCGTGGTGACCAAACTTCAGCTTGTAGGTCTTGCCGCCAAGCGCCAGCCCGAACAGCTGATGTCCGAGGCAGATGCCGAACAGCGGCTTCTTGCCCTGCAAATCCCGGATGTTCTGCTGCGCGTATTCCAGTGGCTCGGGATCGCCGGGGCCGTTGGAGAAGAAGATACCGTCCGGCTCCATCGCCAGCACATCGGCCGCGGAGGTCTTCGCCGGCACCACCGTTACGCGGCAGTTCTCGCGGGTGAGCATGCGCAAGATGTTCTGCTTGATGCCGTAGTCATAAGCGACCACATGAAGCTGCCCGGTAGCGTTCGGATTCGCGGACGGCAGCAGGAAGTCGCCCGTCGCATTACGCGGCTCCGTCGAGTCCCAGGTATAAACCGTCTTCGTGGAAACGACGCTGGCCAGATCGGTGCCATCCATCTTCTTGTGCGCTTTGGCTTTGGCAACGAGCGCAGCCGGATCATCGACCGCTGTCGAGATGACTCCACGCATCACGCCATTGGCGCGCAGATGCCGCACAACGGCCCGCGTGTCGATCTCTCCGATGACAGGAACACCATTGCGCTCCAGGTACTCGTCGGCGACCTCTGTGGAGCGCCAGTTCGAACTTACCGGCGAGAACTCGCGGACGACCAGTCCCTCGATGTAGGGGCGAGAAGCTTCTGCATCCGAGGGTGAAGTTCCGTAGTTGCCAATGTGGGGATTGGTTAGAATGACGATCTGGCCCGCGTACGAAGGATCTGTGAAGATCTCCTGGTAGCCGGTCAGAGATGTGTTGAAGACGACCTCGCCAACGCGTTCGACGTGCGAACCGAAAGCCTTACCGCGAAAGAGGCGCCCGTCTTCTAGGGCGAGAATTGCTTGCATTGACTCTCCCAAGAGAGTGGATTTTAACGATTTTATCAGCCTCCGGGGTGCATAAACGAAAAGACCCGGCTTTTGACCGGGTCTTCACAGTTAGAACGTTCGAACTCGAGACTATGCCCAGCGGCAGACCCGATGGCCGTGGCGATAGTGGCAGACGCGATGACGATGGTGCTGCGCTTCAGCTGCGCTGAAAGATCCAGCGAGAAGGGCGAGAGCGAAGAGAGAGAGCAGAGTGCGCTTCATCTAAAAATTCTCCAATCAGAGCGAACGATTTAAATTCGTCGCCGCCCATCATCCTAATGAGAAGCGACGACGAGCGAAATGGTTTTCTGGATTCAAAATTCCTCAGAATCAAGATAGATTCGCCAGCACGTTGTCGCTTAATTTCACCAACACTTCATCGTTTTCGACTTTTACGGGGAAAATGTCGACCTTTGCCCGCTCCGGCGGCTCAGCGATACCCGTCGTCGTATTGAAGGCCCAGGAGTGCCACGGGCACACCACGGCCTCGCCTTCGATCCAGCCCTGTCCAAGCGGCCCGCGGCGGTGCGGACACCAGTTGTCGAGCGCCGACAGCCTCCCCTCGACGTTCGCCAGGCAGATTGCTACCCCCTCCGCCTCGGCTTCCATCACACTCCCCGGCTCAGGAGCCTCCTTCGCCGCACACAACCGAACCCACTGGGACACGTACCTCTCCTCCGGCTACTTCGCCATCGCCATCTTGGCTTATTTTCTTTTACACATGAGATGCTGGACAGGAGCAGGAGAACCATGCCGAACCGCCCGTCCAAAGCCCAGGCCAGACCGAATTCCACCAGCAATGAACCCCCTGAAGTCGTCGATCCACGTTGGATTCTAAAGGCTCTTGGCGTGGTGATCGCCCTCGCCCTCGTCTGCGCCTACCTCGCCGTGTGCGGGCTGTTCTCCTACGGACAGTGGCAACTCGTGCTCCAGCCGTCACGGGCCATCGCGAAAACCCCATCGGACGTCGGGTTGGCGTCCACGGAGGTCCGCTTTGGGGTGGATGCCAGCGGCCAGCCACAGCTCGACGGATGGTGGATTCCTGGGGACTCCCCTGCCTATCCCACGGTCCTGATGCTGCACAGCGGCCAGGGCTCCCTGAGCGATGCCCTGCCGGACGCCCGCCTGCTCCACGACGCCCAACTTAACGTTCTGCTCTTCGACTATCGGGGTTTTGGCCGAAGCGGCGGCCAGCATCCGACCGAAGCGTGGATGGAGGACGATGCTGAATCGGCCCTCCGCTATATCAACGACACGCGCGGTGTGCCTGACAGCTCCGTAATTGCCTATGGGAGCGGTGCCGGCGCGGCGTTGGCAGCTAAGCTCTGCACCGAGCACAAAGATATTGCTGCGATCATCCTCCAAAACCCCGACGGAGACTTCGAGGCCCGGGTCCGGCAGGACTCCCGGGCGCGGATGGTACCCGTCGGCCTGCTCTTCCACGAGCGCTTCCCCCTCGCCGATCGTCTGCACACCCTGGCCACGCCAAAGCTGGTAATCACCTCGACCAACGGCAAAGCTGCACTTGATCCCCACCAAATCGCAGACCCGAAGATGACGGTCGAGCTTCCTCCCAGCCAGAACCAGGCAGCCCTGCATGAGGCCATTCGGCGGTTTCTGGACACCTACCTCGCCGGCAACCCCCAAAAGAGCCTTTAACGCAGAGGGCGCAGAGGTTTCGCGGAGGTCGCGATAGTTTCCGTGGCGGCCTCCGCGAAACCTCTGCGCCCTCTGCGTTAAAGATTTTGCCGTTGCTTGTCTCCCAAAAGGCGTGAAGGCCGCCAGTGTTTCGGCGGCCTTACAGAAGGGTGGGGAGGGTTGTGCGGATAGGGGATGCCGGTGACCGTGGGGACTGCTGGGCCGGCTGTTGCATTGTGTTACGTGTTACATCCAATAAGACGTAAGTTACCAGAAAAAGTTTTCCACTTTCCATATATTTCTTGAGGAAAGTAAAAAGCAGGTCGAAAACCTCCGACCTGCCTTCCATGGATACAGCGATAACACCTTATCCATAAACGAGTTACACGAAATTAAGGAAAGACGCCTGATCGACCTTAGCCCCGGGGAAAACGACCTCCATATCCCTGGATCCGAGCGTTTTATAGGCTGCTTCGCCCAGGACTCTCCGGAAATCGGTTGTCACGGTGAGGTCGCGCCCCTCGTTGAGCTGCTCGTTGGAGAGGCCGGGCCACTTGCCGTAAACCTTGCCGCCCCTCACCCTGCCGCCCAGGACGAACATCACATTCGCGTGGCCGTGGTCGGTGCCGCCCGTTCCGTTCTGCCGAGCTGTGCGGCCAAACTCGGACATCGTGACCAGCGTGACGTTCTCGGAGTCGTCGCCCATGTCCTTCCAGAAAGCGGCAATGGTCTCGGAGAACTCCTTGAGCCGATTGGCGAGCTGGCCGTTCGCTCCGCCCTGGTTCTGGTGGGTATCCCAGCCGCCGATGTCGGAGAACGCCGCCTCGACACCGAGATTCGCCTTGAGCAGCTGAGCTACCTGCTTCAGGCTGTTACCGAACGCCGTATTGGGGTAGGCGACGCCCGCTGCCGGCTGATAGTGGGCCGGATCGGCAGCCTTCAGCATCTTGACGGCTTCAAAGGTCTCCTGGCCGGTACCGTGCAGCACGGCGTCCGAACTCTCGTCGTACATAGCTTGAAAGGCGTTCGAGATCGGAGAGGTCTGGGGCCCCTTCCCGGCTACCGAGAAGTCGTTCAGGTTGGCGACCGCAATCGCCGGAATCTTCCCCTGCAGGGTACGGGGAACCTGGGTACCCAGCGCCACGGCGCGAAAGGCACTGGGTTTACCCGCCAGCCTCTCGTCTAACTTCTCACTTTGGAGCGCCCTGTTCAGCCAGCCGTCCTGCGTGACTTTGACGCCCGGCGTGCCCGACTCCATATAGTCCTGCGCGTCGAAGTGCGAGCGCGAGGGGTCGGGTGAGCCGGCCGCGTGGACGATGGCAAGGTGTCCCTGGTCGTAGAGCGGCTTGAACGCAGCCATTGAAGGATGCAGGCCGAAGAACCCGTTGAGGTCAATTACCTCGTTTTGCTTGATCGCAATCGTGGGACGCATCGCATAGTAGTTCTTTTCGGCATGGGGGACCACCACATTCAGACCATCGCAGGCGCCGCGCTGGAAGATGACAACCAGCTTCTTCTTATTGGCGGCAGCCGTAGTCATCTCCGCGTAGATGGACCGCGTAAGAAAGCTTGGGATGACCGAAGTACCAACCAGCGCCAGCGCACCGCCACGCATGAACCCGCGCCGGGTAACGGTATTGCGCCGCGGAAGATCGCGCCCGTGCATATCGCAACCCCAGTCGCTGGAATCGGTATAGATCGTCCTGGTTGACATGATCGAACTCCCTTTGCCGAAGGTGCAGCTGATAATCGCAGCGCGCCTTGCTGGTAGTAACTCTACTCCCGTACGAAAGTTGCCTGGAGGGGCAGAGTCCTGGTGATTCCGGGCTCAAATGCGTCCAGATATGTCGACGCAGACCTCCTGCTACCTTGTTGGACGCTCTATCTCCGCTGAAAGTCGGGAGATCCCAGCAGTAATCCTGCCATGGTGTCCAACGGAGTCACCGGCTGGCCCGGCTGGAAGCCCAGGCTCTGTTTCTGCTGTTTTGGACCGCCGGTATTGACCCGCAGGAAAGAGGCTCCAGCGCCCACATCATCGGGTTCGTTCGCCTGCAGCGCGAAGTTCTGTTGGGCCGTCTGCTGGGTCGCCGGATTCGTAAACTGATCCATCACGGTCTCGCGAGTATGGGCCGCTGCCGGTTGGCCCAGGAGCAGCGACTCGAGCTTCAACTCCGTGGCTGAGTTGGGTGAGGTGACAACCGGAGACTCTTCGGAATCTCCAAGCAGACGCGGCCAATCGGGATGAGTTCCCGGAACGTGGCCACCGCTCAGGACAAGCGCAAAGTTCATGCGCGAGACTAGCGCATTGCTGCTGACCCAGTGGTCGGCTTGCCACGAGTAGCCGTTCGGAGTCTGCATCCCGTAGATCGGCATGCCTAGCTGGTTCATAGCCTGCACCAGGGCGATGGGGTTCGCGACCGTAGCCTCGCTGGCGCGCAGCGCCGAGGCCATGAACTCGATCGGCGTCTTGACCTTGGCGCGATAGACCGACGGAGCCCAGAACTCAGGCGAGTGAAACATGGTGCTGAGAACGGCCTTAATGTCTCCGTCCGACTTGAGAAATGTGGCAGCCATGCGGCTAACCAATGCGGGTGGAGGTGTGTCGCTGACAAACCGCACCGCCAGCTTGTTCGAGACGAAGTGCGCCGTCGCCGGACTAGTAGCCAGGATATGCAGCACCTGTAGTCCCTCGTTCACGCCCCCCTCGGGGATCGTATGGCCGAGAACTGTCTTGGGTCCAGGCTCGTGGCGATTCTCTTCGAAGACGAAATCGCTGCCGCCACCCTGATAGGGCCGATCGATCGTCCAGCCGGTAAAGCACTTGGCGACCTCGATCACGTCCTTCTGGGTATAGCCGCCATTCACGCCGAGCGTATGCAACTCCATCAGCTCGCGACCGTAGTTTTCATTCAAACCCTTGGGAAGAGCCTGCGCAATCTTGGAGCCGGGAGCGGCCTGGCTGATCCGCTTGCCGCGAGACGCTGCCCGCGAGTTGGGCCCGATACTCTGGGCATTGTCCAGATATAGCAGCATCGCCGGGCTTTTGGCGTTGGCTACCAGGAGATCCTCAAACCTGCCCAACGCATTCGGCAGGACCGCATCATGCTCATAAGAGGCAAGCAGATAGGGTTCGAGCTGGTTCTTCTTTATATAGACGCTGAAGTGATTCAACCAGAAGTCGACCATGACCGCCTGCAACTGACGTTCCGAATACACATCACGCAATATCCGTTCCTGCGATGCTTCAGCGCTCACCATGCGGAGCGACCCCTGCATGGCTGCGAGATCTTCCTGCTGTTCCGGGGAGAGCCCATGCATCAGGACTGCTAGCTGGCGTCCCCTAACACCCTTACGGAAGCTGGCCATCTGTTCAGGGGACATCGCAACGAGGTTTGCAAAGCGCTGGTCCGGCGACAGGGAGAGAACAGCCGCAACCTCGTCTTCGTCCATCGGCAACTCATTGAATCTGCGCTTGCCGTTGCCCTTGACCTTCTGCATGGTTCCATCGGACATTAACTGGCTGTCTGCGTCCGCTGTCTTCGCTCCGCTCATATTGCCGGCTGCAGCCATGTCCGTGGAAGAGCCGGGAGCTGTCTTACTGTCTTGAGTGGCTTCGGCATTTTCTATCTTTGCAAGATAGGCCGCCATAGAATCCGCGTAGATGGCATGCTCTACGGGATCGGTGGGCAAAGGAGCTCCGGTGCGTGCCATCTGGCGGATCATCTGTGGCGTCGGGAAGCGTCTCATCATCTCCGCCTGAGAGAGTCTCAGGGCGGGAAACTGGTCCAGCCGCGCCTCGAATGCTGAGTCGTCGAGGCTCTCCGGATGAAGCTGGCGCTGGAACCAGGCCTCCAACCCCATTTTGTTGACGGCCTGTTCGTCGCCGGGACGAGGGCCAAAGGTCAGGCGGTTGAGCGCGTGGAGCGTCTTCTGCTGGTGGGTAAGCGGAGTCTGCTGAACATTGGCGGGAAGAACAACGTTGTTCGAAGGAGTTGTAGCCGGTACTGCGGCCATAGCCGGGGATACGACCATCAAGACACAGAGTGCAGCCACTGTAGCGGCTCTGCCTGCGTCCAATCCATGGCCGAGAGACGTTGCTGACGTTGTCATGGTGAGGTTCTCCTGTGGCGCGCCTGGCCCGTTCCCTTGTTCAGACCCACACACAGGTGCTCAGTTGCGAAGTAAGAGAACTGTATTTGCGGTTGTATTTCGGAGTAGCAACGGCCTTTAGGCCGCGGAAACAAGATCCCACCAGAAAGGGCTTTAGCCCTGGGCCTCTTGCCTATGCCAGCGAAGAGCCCGGGGCTAAAGCCCAGGAGAGGTTTTGCCCATTTTCCGCGGCCTAAAGGCCGCTCCTACTCCGAAGTGCAGAACAACTGACCCTAAAATGCTGCCAGATCGCTCATCGCCTGGAACAGGTGCTCGGGCTGCGGCAGAATCACGTCTTCCAGTAACGGTTGATAGGCCACGAACGTGTCCATCGACCCAACACGGCGTACCGGAGCGTCGAGATCATGGAAGAGCTCATCGCCGATGCGAGCAGCTATCTCAGCGCCATATCCCCAGCTCAACATGTCCTCGTGCGCCACAAGGACCTTGCTGGTCTTGCGCACTGAAGTTGCAATCGCTTCCCAATCGTAGGGGCTGAGAGAGCGGAGGTCGATCACTTCGACATCGATTCCCTTCTCGCGCTCCATCCGCTGGGCCGCCTGCAGAGCCCTCGGCACAACCGCGCCGTAGGTGATGACACTCAGGTCTTTGCCCTCTTTGACGACCTTCGCCTTCCCAAACGGAATCGTGTAGTTCGGGCCCGGATAAGAAGATCGCCCAAAGGTCTCGCGGTACAGGCGCTTGTGCTCGAGGAACAGCACGGGGTCGTCGCAGCGGATAGCCGTGCGCAGTAGCCCGATGGCATCGAGTGCGTTGGAGGGCATGACGACACGCACGCCCGGAGTGTGCGTAAAGATGCTCTCACCCGACTGCGAGTGGTAGATAGACCCGCCGGTGAGATAGCCTCCGATGGGTACGCGCATGACCAGCGGACTGGAGAACTGCCCGTTCGAGCGCCAGCGCATCACGGAGAGCTCATTGCGCATCTGGTGCATCGCCGGCCAGATGTAGTCAAAGAATTGGATCTCGACGACCGGCTTCAGCCCGCGCACCGCCATGCCGATCGCGCGGCCGGTGATGTTGGCCTCGGCGAGCGGCGAGTTCCACACGCGGTCGTTGCCGAACTCCTTCTGCAGTCCGTGAGTCACCTTGAAGACGCCGCCCTTGCCCTTTAACTTCCCGGCGCGCAGTTCCTTGTCGCGTGTAGCGTCGGCCACGTCCTCGCCGAAGATGACGACGCGCTCGTCGCGGCGCATCTCGTCATGCAGGCAGGCGTTGATGAGGTCGAGCATGGTGCGCTCATTAGAGTCGGCCGTCGGCTCGATCTCGCGCTCGAAGATCGGGTCGGTAGGCTTCAGGTCCTCCGAGTACACATGGCGCAGGATGGTGTCGGGCTGGGGCAGCACCGCCGCGAGAGCGCGGTCGGCTGCGCGCTGCACCTCTTCGTCTACCTTGCGCTCCAGCTCGTTGATGCCCTGGGCGTCGAGGATGCCCTCGCGCAGCAGCCACATCTGCATCCGCGAGATCGGATCGCGCAACCCATCGGCATGCAACTCTTCCTCGCTGCGATAGAGCCGTTCGTCATCACTCAGGGAGTGCGAGTACGGCCGCACGACATGGCCGTGGACCAGCGCAGGGCCCTTGCCCGCGCGGCAGTAGGCTACCGCTTCGACCATCGCCTTGTAGCTCGCGATGGCATCGGTTCCGTCGACCTCAGCAAAGTGAAAGTTTGGAAAATTCGCGATCAGGCGCGAGATATTGCCGCCGGGGGTGTTCGCCTCAACCGGCGTCGAGATGGCATACCCGTTATCTTCAACGACATACAGCACAGGCAGTTTGTTATTGGAGGCTGTATTCAGCGACTCCCAGAACTCACCCTGGCTCGTCGAGCCTTCGCCGATCGACACATAGGTGACCTCGTCGCCGTGGAACGTCACATCCTTGAACTCACGGTAGTCGCCGTCAGCCTTCTTCGCAGCCTCTGGATGATGGCTGAAGTAGCGTCCAGCCTCGGCACAGCCGACGGCGTGGAGGCACTGCGTCGCAGTTGACGAGGAGGGCGAGACGATGTTCAGGCGGCGGCTCGTCCAGTGCGAGGGCATCTGACGCCCGCCGCTGGCGGGATCGTCTGCCGCACCAACGGCCTGCAGCAGTTGATCTTCGACCGTATTGCCCAGCGCCAGGCAGATCGCGCGGTCGCGATAGTAGGGGAAAAACCAGTCATAGCCCGGCTTCAGCGCCAGACCGGCTGCAACCAGCAGGGCCTCATGCCCGGCGCAGGAGATCTGAAAGAAGATCTTCTGCTGCCGTTTCAGCAGGATCTCGCGGTCATCGGTGCGCCGAGAGAGGTACATTAGCCGGTAAAACTCGATAAGCTGCGCGGCGGAGAGGCCGGCAGCAATGGGCTCGCCTGCCGGCGATGCCATGATCTTGCTGTTGGACGTATTCTTAGTCGCCAAGCCTCTGTCTCCCCCACTCCAATCCTTGCAAGATTCTACTCGTATCACGCGGTGGAAAGGGTTGGCCACTTTCTATGGTCGCTATTCGGATATCGACCGCTCGCACCAGGTAAACATTCTCAGGGGGGTAATCTATGCGGCTTTGGGGATAGCGTTCCACAGACCGTGCATCTAACTCCCCGATACGCCCGTATCCTTTTCAGGAGGCTGTTCGACGAGATGATGCTTTTTTCCGAAGTCCCCCCCCAAAGCAAGTCCTTTTTGACACTGGAAGAAGGCTGGCACAACGATCTTCTGGAGTTTGTGCAGCGCGGCCTGCCGAAGATCGTGGTTGCGCTGGTGATCGCGTTAATCCTGCAGCAGGTCATCTCGTTCTTCGTCAAACGCATGCGCAAGCGCGCCGACCGGCTGACCAGCAATCCGCAACGGGCGGCACAGATACGCACCGCCGCCGGCATCATTCGGGCTACGTCGTATGCCCTGCTGGCCTTCTATGTGTTTATCCAGGCGCTGGATGCGGTCGGCTTCCCGCTGGGACCCTTCATCGCCTCGGCCGGTGTGATCGGACTGGGAATCAGCTTCGGGGCGCAGTCGATCTTCAAGGACATGCTCACCGGCATCTTCATTCTGATCGAAGACCAGTACAACATCGGCGATGTCGTGAAGATTGCAGGGCTGCAAGGCCAGGTCGAAAACCTGACGCTGCGCTGCACAACGCTGCGCGACGGCGACGGCACGCTGTACATCGTGCCGAACAGTCAGATCGCGACCGTCTCCAATCTGTCACGCGACTTCTCGGTGGCAACGCTGACGGTAAGCGTCGATACGCAGGTGAATCCTGACCGGGTGATGACTCTGCTGACAAAGCTTGCCGCCGATCTGAAGGCCGATGAGGCCTTTAACAACGTCATCATCGCCGAGCCACAGGTGCTCGGAGTGGATAAGATCACCGGCCATGAGGTTCTCTACCCGATCAACCTGCGGGTTCGGGCGAACCAGCGCGATGGAGTTCTGCGGGAACTGCGTCGCCGGGTACTCATCGCGTTCGATAAGGAAGATATTCCCTTCGGTATACCGAACAGCACGATACTGTTTCAGAAACCAGATCCGACGGCTACGCCAGGTGCTGCGAGCGTATTGCCTTCGTAGGGTCGTCGTGTTGGAGAATGCCGTAGAACAGTAAATTTCGGCAGAGCAAAACAGATTTCTAATCGACACGATAAACGCGCCAAAACATGCCTATCTCTATATATTTCAACATTTATCCGTTATCCACCAAATGGCTAAATAGAGTGGCAACGCCTACGCGGTCTCCCGTGCAGCCGAGATATCCCGCCCCTACAGGGCTTTACCTTCTTTTGAACCGTAACCCAGGGTTGCGGCGACACGGCGAGCAAAAGCGCTCGCCAGCCGCCTCCACCCTGGGCTGGTATATATCGCCCCGTTGGGGCTTGGACCCTTGGCGGGTTGAATTCCTGCGCTCCATGTTGTGCCGATGCAGGTGTCCAACAGAAGCAGGCACACCGTAGCGGAGATGGGGCACCCGGTGGATAGCGATGTCGGGTCCGAGCAAATCCCCTCTGTCAAACTCTCTCGCGCAAAACATCGACAAGTGTCTCTACGCTCTGTACCGGGGGCAGGCAGGCGTTTGCCTTGCAGACGACGGCGTAGCTGCCCTCTACGGAAGGAAGGTTCGGAAGGGTTTCGGCCAGCGCGGGGGGGAGATCATGGCCTACGCGAATGACGCTCTTGTTCACGGCGAATCCAGCGATCGCGGCAGCTTCCAGCTCGCGTGCTTGGCCGTCGGACCCAGCGATACAAATCTGCGTCGGAGACTCTACGGCCCGGCGCAGCGCCAGGCCGTAGCTCGCGGCGTAGAGTCCAAAGTGTTCGACGACGCCGGCGAAGGTCTCCAGCGTCTCCTGCGCGCGGGTGTTGTAGACCTCGCGACTCGTCAGGGCGGCCAGACGCAGCAACAACGTAGCGGCGATAGAGTTCCCTGCCGGTGTTGGGGCATCCTGCAGCGGCTTGCGGCGAGCGCTCAAAGCGCCGATGGGGGCTGGCGCACCGTTGACTCGTTCGGTATCGAAGAAGCCGCTGCCGGTCACGTCGTAGAAGCGTGCGAGCATGGCGTCGGCTATCTCCTGCGCGACGGTGAAGTAGCGCAGCTCGCCCGTAGATTCCCAGGCATCCAGCGCGGAGTTGGCCAGAAAACCATAGTCTTCAAGCACGCCTGCGACCCTCGCCGCGGACCCTGCGTTTTCTCCGTAGGCGACGACATGCGCCAAGCCTTCTGCGGGATTCCACGCAACGCTCAGGATGCGGTCGAGCGAGCGCAGCGCAAACGCACGCACCTCGGGCAGATCCAGGACGCGTGCAGCTTCCAGATAAGCAGCGATGCACATGCCGTTCCAGCCGGTGTAGATCGTCTTATCGACATACGGCGTCCTGCGCTGAAGGCGTGCGGCGTACAGCTTTGTGGCAGCCGCTGCGAGCGTCTCGCGTACCTCCTCCGGAGGAGTCTTCAACCGGCCCGCGATCGTTTCGACGGACTCTCCCAGGTGCAGAACGTTCTTCTGAGGATTGTGGTGCATGTCGCCGACATCGCGCAGATTGAAGTTCGGTGCCACCACGGCAAACTCTTCCGCAGTGAGCACCGCCTTGGCTTCGGCACGAGTCCAGGTGAAGTAGTCGCCGTCGTCTTCCAGCGAGTCGTCGGCATCCTGTGAGGCATAGAACCCGCCGTGCTCACGATCGCTCAAAACTTCATCCATCCAGCGCAGAATGCCTTTGGCAACACGCGCGAATTCCGGCACTCGAAAACTCTGGAAGGCATGCACGTAGTTCTTCAACAGCTCGCTGTTGTCGTACGCCATCTTCTCGAAGTGCGGGACGATCCAGCGCTCGTCCACCGAGTAGCGATGGAACCCTCCGGCAAGCTGGTCGTGGATGCCGCCCGCTGCCATCTTCTGGAGAGTTACGGTAACGACATTGCGGGCGCGATCGGCCAGATCGCCACCGCGCGAGGCCGCGTCGATCAATAGATCAAGCGCCGCAGAGTGTGGGAACTTGGGCTGCGATCCGAAGCCGCCGTTACGCTCGTCGAACTGCTGAACAGCCGAGTCGACGAGCTTTTCCAGTAGCGGTGAACCGGGATTGCCCGCGCGACCGGAGAAGCTCTCATTTTCTTCGATCGCCAGCATCACGCCGTCGGCTGATTCGTTCACATCCGCGCGCTGGTTGTGGAAGGCGTCGGCCATGGTGAGCAGGACGCGCTGAAAGCTCGGACGGCCATAGCGGTCTTCGGGTGGGAAGTAGGTTCCGCCGAAGTAGGGCTTGCCCTCCGGGGTGAGAAATGCAGTCAGCGGCCAGCCGCCTTGCCCACTGATCGTAGAGACCGCAGCCTGATAGCGCGTGTCCACATCGGGGCGTTCGTCGCGGTCCACCTTCACGGCGACGAAGTGCTCGTTGATCACTTCGGCGGTGGTGGCGTTCTCATAGCTCTCGCGGTCCATGACATGGCACCAGTGGCACCACACGGCACCGATATCCAGCAGCACGGGCTTGTTCTCGCGCTCCGCCTTGGCGAAGGCCTCAGCCCCCCACTCGTGCCAGTCAATCGGCTGATGGCGCGCCGAGCGCAGATAGGCTGACGCGGCGCGGGCTAGAGAGTTTTCGTGTTCAGTGCTCGTAGTGCTCATAGATTAAGGGTATCGCGAGCAGGAGGGAAAGTTGTGCGTTGTTCGTTCTCCGTTGTCAGTTCAGGGCAATCCCATGAAAGTAAAGCCGGGGAGGGTGAAATGACAGGCGTTGGGGGGAAGCACAACGTATCCCTTTGGCCTCTTCGGGAGTACAAGCACCCGTGAATGCTGAGGTTTCTCCACTCCCGTTGGTCGGTCGAAATGACAAGTTTTTGGGGTGGGTGGGTTTGTAGCTACAACTAAGGGCAAAGGCCGCAGCGAACATCGCTGCGGCCTTCGCTTTTATGGTTCTACTGCCTTGTTTCCTGTTCCTACTGCTGCGGCGCTCCTGGTGTGGAGCTGAGCGGCTTGGGAGCTGCCGGAGCTGTAGGCGCCGTCAACCCTGGGATGACCGGAGCCTGTGAAACTCTGCCCACTGCAGCGGCTTCGATGTTGATGCCGTAGCGATCCAGCGTATTCGAGACCAGCTGCAGAAGAGCAGCGCGGTCCTTGGCGTAGGCCGCTGTCGAAGAGATCAGCGTGTTCTCGGAGGTAGCCAGATTTCTGCCCTGCTGCAGCACATTCGCAGTTGTCGAAGCGCCGAGCCTGTACTTCTTCTGCTCCGCATCGAGGCTCTGCGCCGCGTAGTCGCGCGCTGCCTGCGCCGCCGCTACCTGCGCCCGGTCGTTGGTCAAGGCATACTGCCCGTTGATGACCTGAATCCGGATCTGCGTGTAGAGCTGCTGCAACCGCATCTGCGACTGGCGGAGCTCCATCTGCGAACGGGTCTGGTCGGCCTGGGCCGTCCGGTTGCGAATGGGAATGGTTACATTCACCCCAACGCCATAGTCGGGCGCGCTGTTGTTGAACGTGTGGCCAGCAACCGTTCCGTACCCAACCGTCGGATAGGTGCCGGGAGCGCAAATGTCGGTAGTAGAGGTGAAACCGCAGATCGCGCTTGGGTTCTGAGATCCACCGAGCGCGCTTCCCCCATAAAACGCATACGCATCCACCACCGGCAGCAGACCGTTCTTCTCGGCTTTGATGGTGATTTGGTTGTTCTTCATGTTCAACACCGCCTGTTCGATCTGCGGGTTGTTCACATAGGCCTCTCGAACCAGGCCTTCTGCGGGCATGTCCTCTTCCGGCAATCTGTCGAGACCTACGCGATCGGTAGGAACTACCGGTGCGGCCGACAACTGCGGATCGTTCAGGTTGCGGGCGATCGCCTGCTTCATGATGAGCTGCTGATACTCCAGGTTCGTCTGCGATTGGATCAGCGCCTGTTTATCGCTGGCCACCGAGCTATCGGAGTTCACGACGTCCAGCGGCGCCAGCGTGCCGATCTCGAGCTGCTTGCGATTGTCCGCGGCGAGTTGCGCGGACTGAGTGAGAGCGCGTTCCTTGGCCTGTTCGTCCTCATAGGCGCTTACCAGCCCCCAGTAGATGTTCTCTACCTGATTGACGGTGTAGAGGAGCTGCTGCCGGAAGGCGGAATCTGTGATGCGCCGATCGTTCTTGGCCTGCAGGATGAAGCGGCCGTTGATTCCCGTTCCAAAGCCCTGCAACAGATGCTGTGTAGCTGTGACACGGAATGTCGTCAGGAGCTGTGGGCTATAGCTGTCAAAGGCGTTGCCCGTAGTGACTCTGTTGTTGTTGAACGTTGCCTGCACCTGAGTACCGGTCAAAAAACCCTGCGTATAGCCAAAGTTGAAGGTCGAGGTGGCCTGATTGAGCACAGTAGCACCACCAGAAAGTGCAGGGCTCGATTGGGGTTGATCCGCCGACTCGTACTCGAGAGCGCTCGTGAAGGAAGGGTCCAGGACCTCGGGGGTCGGGCCGCCGCCGCTGGTGCTGAGTACGATTCCGTTCGCGCCCGCACCGCCGCCGCCCACACCGCTCGTAGTGCCGCCCGGACCACCGCCGCCGCTGATGGTGGTCGTCGTACCACCCAGAGTGTTGGCCACGATGCCAGTCGAGACACCGCGCAGTGAGGAGCCGGCTCTGGCGCGGAGCAGGTCGGTGTCCGCGATATCCAGGTTGATGCGTGCGATGGCGATGTCGTAGTTGTTCTCCAGCGCCAGCCGCACGGCGTCACTGAGGCTCAGATAGATCTTGCCGTTGCGCAGGAGGTCATCCAGCTGGGACGTATTACCGAGCCGCGCCGCCGCGTAGGTGGTGGAGGTGTAATCCCGGAACGGGTTGGGGAAGAAGGGCTTGCCCTTGGAGTAGTCGGTGGAGGTAGGCCGCAGAAAGAGCGGCTCGGTCAGCTTCGGGTCGGGAGCCTGGGGCAGTCCCGGAGTGCCGGTGGTGTCGTTCTGCACCGACTGAGGAACGGCCGGAGCAGTCGGGCTGACCTGAGTCTGCGCCTGACGGGAAACTTTCACGGTAGCCTGCTGGGCCAACCCCTGCGGCAGAATGCTCACCAAAGTCATTGCGACACAGGCTGTCGCCTGCAAATGCCTGAAATTCACGGTCCGTTTCTCCAACACTCGGTTCTCCAACTTCCCTATGGCCTAGACGATGGCATAGATACGGTTGCGGCAACCGCCTGGTTCCCGCGCACCTGAATCTGAATGGAATTGCGGACCCAGTATATCGTCCGTAAATTGAATAGGCTCGGGTTAAAGATGCGGGAACGCAACAATGGACCCACATAATTACGGGGGTGATAGGTTTCGCGTCGTCATCCTGAGCCGTAGGCGAAGGACCCCCGCATTCGTGGTGGCACAGACGCTAAGCGCGCCACAAGTGTTGATCGTGTTTCGTGTAGCGTCTGTGGTGGCACGAATGCGGGGGTCCTTCAGCTACGCTTCAGGATGACGACGAAAAACAAACAACGACGAAAAACTAACAACGACAAGGAAAGCACCGCCCTTACGACGTTTATGAACCACTGGAAGCTCACACTCAGTTATGACGGCACTCCTTTCCACGGCTGGCAGGTACAGCCGGGGCTGGCGACCGTTCAAGGCTCGCTGGCCGGGGCGCTGCAGCGCGTCACCGGGGAGAGAGTTCTGCCCCAAGGTTCCGGACGCACGGACGCCGGAGTCCACGCCCTGGCTCAGGTGGCCTCGTTTGCCCTGGAATCTCATGTTCCTGCCGCGAATCTGCTGCGAGCGCTGAACCATGCGCTGCCGCCCAGCATCCGTGTGCTGACCGCCGAGCAGGTAGACCCGAGCTTTCATGCCAGGCACAGTGCGCGGCGCAAGACCTACGAGTACCGCCTCTTCGAACGGAGAGCCTGCGAGGGAGAGGGTGGAGTTGCCGGCGAACGGATCTGTCCGCCGTTTCTAGCGCCCTACGCCTGGGACTGCCGCTGGACGCTGGAGTTCGAATCGATGCAGGAGGCCGCGCGGCTGCTCCGCGGAACCCATGATTTCAGCTCGTTTGCGGCCTCCGACCCCGAACGTGGAGTTCGGGAAGAGGAAACGGCTGAGGGCCCGAATCCGGTAAAGACTCTGCTGCTCTCGGAGTGGGTTCGAAGGGACGATCTGCTCGTCTACCGGGTGACGGGTAGCGGGTTTCTGCACCATATGGTGCGGAATATCGTTGGAACCCTTGTTGATATTGGCCGCGGCAGTCTCCAGGTGGACGACATTCCGCGCATCCTTGCGGCGCGCGACCGTAGTGCGGCGGGACCGACCGCGCCGGCGTGTGGGCTCTTTCTACAGTCGGTTGAGTACGATTCGATGCCGCCGGCTGATTAAACGCCTTTAGATTTCAACCGGCACGGACGAAGAACAAGCAACAGCAAAAGCTTTAACGCAGAGGACGCGGAGGTTTCGCAAAGGTCGCAGAGGGTGTCGTGGCGGCCTTTGCGTTTTTCCTCTGCGACCTCTGCGTTAAGGCTTTTTGGCTGCCCGCCAAGAATTTGCCGGGATAAGATGAACGTCTCCCCAATTCATCCCTGCCCGCTTAGGCGTCTGGGTTGTACAAGTGGAAGCATTGCAAGTTTGAGGAGCCCTGATGAGCGCGGCCGACAATCAGCGCATCGCCACTCTGGCGAGCAAACGCGCGGTACATGCAGCGTTTGCGTGGCTGCATCTGCACGAGCCTCAACTGCGGCGCTGGCAGATGGAGTGCATGGCTATTCCTGCGCCTCCGTTTGGCGAGATTGCCCGTGCGAAGTGGTTCAGCCAGCAGTTCGAGGCACTAGGACTCTCCGACACACATATCGATGGCGAAGGCAATGTGCTGGCCGAGCTGCGGCGAGACGGAGACGACGAGCCCAATGGCCCTGTGGTTCTGCTCTCCGCGCACATGGATACCGTCTTCCCCCTCGAAACCGACTGCACACCGCATGAGGATGAGTCGCGCCTCCTGGGTCCTGGCGCCTGCGATAACGGAGCCGGTCTGACGGCTCTGCTCGGCCTGGCGGCAGCGATGCAGTCGGCGCAGGTAAAGCCTGCCTGCACGATCCTCTTTGCGGCCAACGTCGGCGAAGAGGGCGAGGGCGATCTGCGCGGGATGCGCTATCTCTTCGGCCCGTCGCCCTATGCGAAGCGTATTCGTGCGGCCATCGCGCTCGAAGGCGGCGGCAATGCAACGGTTGTGGACCGCGCGCTGGGAAGCCGCCGGCTGCGTGTAACCATCACCGGCCCCGGCGGGCACTCATGGGCCGACGCTGGACGACCCAATCCGATCCTCGCGCTCAGTGCTGCGCTGATTGCGGTCGCGCATATTGGCGTTCCGCGCCATCCACGCACGACGATTAACTGCGGGACCATCAGTGGTGGGACCTCGGTGAATTCGATTCCCGCCTCGGCGACTGCCGATCTCGACCTGCGGTCGATCTCAGCGTTGCAGCTCGATCACACCGAGCTGGCCGTGCTCAAGACGCTGGAGGCCACGCTGAAGGCCGAGAGCTCCGGCCAGTTGCGCCTGCACGTGGAACGCATCGGCAACCGCGCCGCCGGCGAGCTGCCGAGGAACTCCCCGCTCGCTCACAGTCTGCAGGCTGTCGACCGCCACTTGCACCTTGCGACGGAGTCGCGCATCGGCTCTACCGATGCGAACCTGCCACTCTCTCTGGGTGTTCCGGCGCTGGCTATCGGATCCGGCGGTATCGGAGGCGGCGTCCACACGCTGGACGAGTGGTACGACCCGACGGGCCGCGACCTCGCCCTGCGCCGTGTGTTGCTGCTGCTACTCGATGCAAGTGCGCTGGCAGGATCGGGCAGCTTGGTAGACTCGGGGGCGTGATGCCACGCCCATGCATTCTCTTCGCTATAGCGACACTCCTGCTGCCCTGCGCGATCTCCGCGCAGCAGCTAGCGCCTGACACCATCTTCTTCCACGGCGACATCCTCACGGGAGCCGGGCTCGGCGGCGGCCCGGTCGATACCCCTAGCGCGCGGGTGAGCGCCCTCGCGATTCGCGACGGCAGGATCGCCCGTGGCGGCGACGATTCGAGCATCCTCGCCCTCAAAGGCCCACACACCGAACTCATCGATCTCGACGGCCACTTTGCCATGCCCGGGTTCAACGATGCGCATACCCACATCGCCTATGCGGGACAGCAACGACTCAGCGTCGATCTGGATGGAACGACCTCGCTGAGCGACATGCAGTCGCGTATCACCGCCTACGTCGCCCACGCAGCACCCGGACAGTGGATTCTCGGCGGGGGATGGGACCACACCAAGTGGCCCTCGAAGACGCTGCCCACGCGCCAGGACCTGGACAGCGTCACCGCCGGTCACCCAGCCCTGCTCGTCCGCACCGACGGCCACATCGCGGTTGCGAGCTCCGCCGCGCTGGCAGCCGCACACATTACCGGCAGCACGATCGCGCCCGCAGGCTCGAAGATCGATCTCGATGCGAGCGTCGCTCCCACCGGCATCATCCGCGAAGAGGCAGCTCTGGCCCTGATCCAGAAGGTGATACCGAAGCCGGACGCAGAGGTTCGCCGCAAGGCGCTGCAGCTCTCGATCGACGATGCCCTGGCCCATGGAGTTACCTCGGTGCAGGACTTCTCGGACTGGGAGGACTTCCTGGCCCTGGAGGCTATGGAACGAGAGGCTGCGGGACACGGCGGCACGCTGTCCCTTCGGGTCTCCGAGTGGCTTACCTTCAACGACCCAGTAGACGTGCTCAAGCAGCACCAGGCCTCGCATCCAGCCAGCGATCCTTACCTCCACACCGGCATGCTCAAGGGCTTTATGGACGGCTCGCTCGGCTCTCGCACGGCAGCGCTTCTGGCGCCCTACAGCGACGATCCCTCGAACTCCGGCCTGCCGCGCTACGATCAGAAGCAACTGGATGCGATGACGACCGAGCGCGCCGTCGCCGGCTTTCCTATCGGCTTCCACGCCATCGGCGATCGCGCCAATAGCATGGCCCTTACAGCGTTTGACCATGCGCAGACGGAACGGATGAAGCGGCTGCAGAGCCTCCTTCCGCAACTGCAGACCAGCACGAAGTCGTCTATCACCGTCTCTGTAACGACGCGCTACCGCATCGAGCATGCGCAGGTGCTGGCCCCCAAAGACTTCGATCGCTTTGCCAGGCTGCATGTCATTGCTTCCATGCAGCCCTCGCACCTACTTACCGATATGGCGTGGGCTGGAGACCGGCTGGGCCCTGAGCGCGTGAAGTATGCCTACGCCTGGCGTTCGTTCCTCGACCACCATGTCACGCTGGCCTTCGGCACGGACTATCCGGTGGAGTCCATCTCGCCCTTCCGCGGCCTCTATGCCGCTATCACTCGGCAGAACGAAGCTGGGACAGCGAGCTTCCAACCGCAGGAGAGGATCACGCTGAACGAAGCGCTCTTCGCCTACACGCAGGGTTCGGCGTTTGCGGAGAACGCGGAGAAGCAGAAAGGGCGGCTTGAACAGGGGTTCTTCGCCGATCTCGTCGTCCTTGACCGCGACATTACCAAGGCCACACCGCAGGAGCTGCTGCATGCTCGGGTGCTGCGTACGGTTGTCGGGGGACAGACGAGGTATCTTGCGCGGAACTAGAGTACGAACCAATCGGATACAGACTCCGCCACAGGGACACAGTCTGTGCCGTTCATGGTTTCGCGAGACCTGTTCCTGCCGGACAATCTTTCTGTGCCGGATCAGCTGACAAGACCCAATCACGACCCTCAGTAGGATCCATCACTACCGTTAATTGGCGCAGGATGGGCAGACCTACATTCGGTGTCCCCCCAGCCATGAAGATAATCTCCGGTTGATCCAGCGTAACGCTCCCAAGTTTTGCGGTCCCCTGGAGATGGGCGCTGAGGATGGGCTGTTTTCCTGCAGCCGACGTGACGTATCCAATTGGAATAGGAGCAGCGACCAGCGAAAGCTTCTTGATGTACTCCATCGGCAGGATGATCGAGGAATCGTTTCCGCTGTCCAGGAGGGCTGGGATCTTCCTATCTCCGATCTCAAGGATGGCTGACGGGAGTGCAGTCGCGCCATAGGGATTGGCCTTGCAATGCGGAATCGTATCTGGCGTCTTCGGAAGGAGGACAAGCCGGCTTCTGGCTCCTTCCATGCGGACTAACTTATTGGGAAAACTATTTGGGCCTACGACTCCAACTTCATCCGGAACCTCATAGGCAAAGGCCGTGGCGCGTGCGTCCTGAATGGCGACGCCGCTGATGCTGGCATTCTTGAGAAATGTGTCGTACCCGGGAACCGGTTTTCCCGTATCTCCGTCAACGGAGGGTGACGGCCCGGTGTTGGGCAGATGGAGTCGATCGGCGACTTTGAGATCTACGAGGTTGCCGTTTGACCCTGTGTCGAAGACGACCGGGAGCGGCAGGCTATCGCCCACGCGCAACATCACCATCATCCGCCGCTCCGACATGTAGAGACGAATGATCTCGCGCTTCACAGGCACCTCTACGGAGGCCTTCGAGGTCTCAACCTGCGGTGAAACCGGGGCTGGGTTTGCGGCAGCTTGAAACGCGCTAGCGCGGAGAACGATGCCAGATAAAAAAATTGCGGCCAGCCATATTCTTGTCCTGGTTCTTGTCCTGCAAATCATCGACCCTCCCTTTCAATAGTACGATTCGTACTATTTCATAGGTGGGGTACGCTTGCAAGTGGGAAGGATACAAATGCTCACAGAGCTGGAAGGCGCGATTCTGTCAGAGATCGAGCATCGCGGACAAAAAACGGCATTTCAGGTGCGCCGGGCGTTTGCAGTCTCTTTTTCTCTGGAGTGGAAAGGGAGCGCTGGTGCTGTCTATCCCGCGGTCAAGCGTCTGGAACAACGGGGTCTCATTCAGGCATCGGTCGCGCAGGGGGGTAGAGCCACGCGAACCCTTTCCCTGACGGAGCTGGGCAAGGAAGAGCTGATGTCCTGGGCCTGTGATCCAATCCGGGCTACCAGCATCGGTATTGACCCATTTCGGTTACGCTCCGGAATCTGGACTCAACTGACACCCGGGCAGCGAAGAAAGGTCTTTGCCGGGATTCGAAAAGAAATTGAAGCAAGCATTCCGATTCTGGAGAGATACGTCACTGAGATCGATCGAATCGAGCGTCTCCGCGTGGAGCTAGGCATCGCGGTACAACACGCAAGATTGAAGATATTGGATCGCTGGAACTCGGAACAACTCTGAGCGGTCTGAGTTCGCCATGAGACCAAGGATATTGCTCCTGTTTTCCCTTCCGACATTCTCTAGAGGAGACCCGCTCGCGCCACGATGCCCACCACCCCGACACGTTCGCAGGCTCTCACAGCCCATCTCCTACTGATAGGAGTGACGTTCGTCTGGGGCACGACGTTTCCGCTGGTCAAATCGGCTCTGCGTGATGTCTCGCCACTGGTCTTCAACCTGTTGCGCATGGTTCTGGCCTTCGCAATTCTGGCAGGATTGAATGCGCGCAGCCTGCGCGGCCTTAGCCGGAGCGACCTGCGCTTCGGTGCGATTGCAGGGTTCTTTCTCGGGCTCGGGTATCAGTTCCAGACCGCAGGACTGGCGCGGACATCCGCCTCGAAGTCCGCCTTCATCACCGGGCTCGTCGTGGTCTTCGTTCCGCTGCTGAGTGCCATTCCTTTGGTACGCGCAGCAGGCGCAGCCAGACCAGGAATATACGCCTTCGCCGGAGCACTCGCGGCCTTTGCGGGGCTTGTGCTGTTGACGACACCGCCTGGCTCGGGAGCTGCACTGCTGAGCGGGCTTGGTGTCGGCGAATGGCTTACGCTGTGCTGTGCCGTGGGGTTTGCCGCGCATATGCTGACGCTATCCCGTGCCGCACCGAACGTCTCCGCCCGCCGTCTGGGGACGCTCCAGATCGGCTTCGCGGCTCTTGTGATGCTGGTGACGTTGCCGCTGGGCGGACATCCGGTGTTGCATCTCACCTGGCGTGTCGGAATCGCTCTCGCGGTTACGGCAGTCTTCGCCACGGCAGCGGCGTTCACCATCCAGAGCTGGGCGCAGCAACATATCCCGGCCTCGCACGCGGCCTTAATTCTGACTCTGGAGCCGGTCTTTGCGTGGCTGACTTCGCTGCTTCTGCTGCATGAGCGGCTGGGAACGAGGGCGCTCTGCGGAGCGGCGCTGATCCTGGCAGGAATTCTCGCCGCCGAAGCCGGGCCAACTCTTCGGCAAAGCCGAGTATCCTAGAGGAAGCTGGTTTATAGGCCATCTCGCCCTGGCAGCGGTATCGCGACATTTCAGGGCGGAGAGAGTCTATAAGAGCGGCGAACTGAAAGCCTCTCCACGGAGGTCATCGACCGGGTCCTAAGGACGCACGGTACGATCTCAATTGAGAACGAGGAAAATAAACAGATGGAATCACCGAAGAATATTGGGCGCGGCCTGTGGGCAACTCTCCGCAGCGGTCGCTTGACCACCACCTTCACCCTTTTGGCTGTACTCTCTGTCGGCATTCTCGCGGGCTCGGTGCTCACCAGCAGCGTCAGCGGCAAAGAGCAGCAGCGCATAGACTCCAGCGATGCACGGCCGCTGGTCATCCCCTCGCCGGCCACGCTCTCCAACGGCTTCTCCGCGATCGTCAAGCAGGTGGGCCCGGCGGTGGTGAACATCAACACCGAATCGCTGCCCAAGCAGTCGAGCAGCAAGCCAGGCCGCCGCGGTCTGCAACGCGGTCCGCTACAGCAGACACCGCCGAATGGCGATGACGACGATCAGGGCCAGGGCGATGCGCAGGACTTCTTCAAGCGCTTCTTCGGCGGCGGTGGTGAGGATGCACCGGATTCCGGCCCGCGCCGCGCACTGGGCTCGGGCTTCATCGTCGATCCGCGTGGCTACATCATCACCAACAACCACGTCGTCGACAAGGCCGACCACATCTATGTGAAGCTCTCGACCGATCCCGATGCCACTCCCGGCGATCCGGGCCGTCCGGCTACTGTGATCGGCGTCGATAAGGACACCGACATCGCGGTCATCAAGATCGACACCAAGGAGGCGCTGCCGGTCATCAAGCTGGGCAACTCCGAAGGCGCGCAGGTTGGCGACTGGGTGCTGGCTATCGGCAGCCCGTTCGGCCTGTCGCAGACGGTCTCGGCCGGCATTGTGTCGGCGAAGAACCGCTCTATCGACGAGGCCCCCGGCCCCGGCGGCGTTGCCACCAACCAGTTCCAGAAGTTCATCCAGACGGATGCGGCCATCAATCCCGGCAACTCCGGCGGTCCACTGGTCGACATGGCCGGCCAGGTCATCGGCATGAACACCGCCATCTACACGCAGTCGGCCGGTTCGGAGGGCGTCGGATTCGCGATGCCGTCGAATACACTCGCCAACGTCTATAACATGCTGATCGGACCCGAGCACAAGGTCACGCGCGGTTCCATCGGTATCCAGTTCCAGGCGGCACAGTCTTCGGCAGTGGGCCGCATGTACGGCTTCGCGAACGGTGGCGTCATCGTCGGTTCTGTGGTGCCGAATGGCCCGGCGGCAAAGGCCGGCCTGCAACCCCAGGACGCCATTGTCTCGATCGACGGCACTCCCATCAAGGACGGCGACGGGCTCGTCGCCATCATCTCGGAGAAGCGTCCGGGCTCGACGGTGAAACTAGGTTATCTGCGTAATGGCAAGCAGGAGACTGCCACTGTCGGCATCGCTGACCGTGCCAAGCTGTTCGCCGACCTGGGCAACGCCCCCGACGACTCGAGTACACCCGAGGAGTCCGATGCCGGCCAGAGCAAGCTTGGCATTGTCGTCCAGCCCACCACTGCAGCAACCGGCAAGAAGCTCGGCATCACAGGTGGCGTAACTGTCACCAGCGTTCGTCCCGGGTCGTTTGCCGATGAGATCGGCCTGCCACAAGGGTTTGTGATCACCGAGATCAACCGTCATCCCGTAACGGACCAGGCAAGCTATAGCAGCATCATCTCCGGTCTGAAATCTGGCTCTGACGTTGTGTTCGTAGTTCGCGACCCACAGGCTCCGAGCAGAGGCAACACCTACGTTGGCGGAACATTGCCGTAAACAGTAAGCATGAAAAGAGATACGGCGCAGGCTTCGGCCTGCGCCGTATCTTTTCGGGCTGCTTATCCACAACCTGCATCTGGGCCGTTAACCCCTGGGCCTTGATTACTGGCGTGTAAATACGCTACCCTGAACCCATATTGCCGAGCGATCTCAATCTAACGCTTGACACACACTCCGGATTCAAGGGGATGAACTGATGCGCACATATCTCGCCACGATGGTTTCGGCTGGTCTGCTGCTGATCGCAGTTCCGTGTTTCGGCAGCCCTCGCTCAAGACATAGCGCTGCGAACACTCACGCAACCGTACGGAACTCCGCGCGGTACTCTCACGGCACCCTGCGGACTGTGGCGCATCATGAATCGGCTCCAGGCATGGCTCCGGAACGCGCCACCGAGATTCAGTCGGCGCTGATCAAGTCCGGCTACATGACGGGCGAGCCCACAGGCACATGGGACTCCCAAAGCGTAGCCGCCATGCAGAAGCTGCAAGGCGAAAATGGCTGGCAGACCAAGATCACTCCCGATTCGCGCGCGCTGATCAAGCTGGGGCTTGGACCTCAGCAGCCTAACTAAGCGAATCACACAGACCTCGCTTATTCTCAAACAATGAAGGTCTCCCCTCTCCGAATACTTTTTGGATGGACACTCGCGGTTGCCGCCTGTGCTCAGGCCCATGCCATTGAGCTCAGGGTCTCGTCGAAGGCGCTGGAGCAAACTCTCGCCAAACAGCTCTTCACGGGTGAGGGCGGACGCTACTACATTCGCGGCAACGCCAAATCGGCATGCTACGTCTATGCTGAAGCTCCGAAGGTCAGCTTCGTGAGCGACCGCGTCATGGTGCATGTGAAGACGCACTCCAAGCTTGGGACAAGCGTGCGCGGAGCCTGCATCGGTATCGGACTCAACACGGATGCGGACGTCTCCATCATCCCCGATGCGCAGGGCGAGATCATTGGCTTTCGCGATGCGCGGGTCGAACACCTGAGCGAGTCGAAGGAGCTCAACTTCCTCCTCGTTCCCTTTTTAAGCCGCCAACTGCCGCAGCAGATGAAGGTCAATGCCGCCGACCTGATGCGGCAACTGCTGGCCAACTCTGCGCAGACGACGGGCTATGACCTCAAGCTCGACAACCTGAAGATTCACTCGATGCAGGTGGATGGAGATGCGCTCGCCGTGGATCTCGATGGCACGCTTTCGGTGCATTAGTATCTGGGCCTGGAGTTGTCAGATGTCAGTTCTCAGTTGTCAGCAAAAACAACTGAGAGCTGACAACTCAGTTGTCATTACAGGGCCTTAGCGCCCTTACAAAAGTCTTACACGCGGCCTTGCGAATCTCCTCTATCGTCATAGTTGTGCTTGAACATTTTCAAGTCCACAGGCACAGAGGATTGACGCAGCAATGAACTCTCTCTTGACGCAAGCCGAAGTCGACGACATGGCTACCCAGCCGGCGCCCGCAGCAAACCCCCTCGACGTTGTGAAGCAGACGACGCAGAAGATCAAACAAGACCTGCGCATGGGCCGTGAGTACCAGCAAGGCCGCATCAACTGGATCACGACCATCGCCATGGGCCTGTTCCATGTCGGCGCTATCGCCGCGCTCTTCTTCTTCTCGTGGAAGAACCTCGCGATGGCCGTCGTCATGTACTTCTTCGCGATCAACGTCGGCATCGGCATGTCCTACCATCGCCTGCTTACGCATCGCGGCTATCGCGTTCCGCGCTGGCTCGAGTACTTCCTCGCCGGCTGCGGCACCCTGGCCCTTGAGGGCGGACCGATCTTCTGGGTAGCGACGCATCGCGTGCATCATCAGAACTCCGACGACGAAGGCGATCCGCACACACCGCACGACGGCACGTGGTGGGCTCACGCTGGTTGGATTCTTTCCGGCCGCGCTCTGCACTCGGAGACGGCGCTGCTGGGCCGCTACGCTCCCGACCTCTCCCGCGACCGCGTTCATGTCTGGCTGTCGAAGTACCACTGGCTGCCCTTGACCATCACGGGTCTTCTGCAGGTCGCGCTCGGCGCGGCGCTGACTCCCGCAGGTCATCACGTCGCCGGTGCAGTCGGCATGGTGCTGTGGGGAACGTTCCTGCGCGTCACGCTTGGCCTGCATGCAACGTGGCTGGTCAACTCCGCGACACACCTCTGGGGTGCGCGCCGCTTTGAGACCAAGGACGACTCCCGCAACAACTGGTGGGTTGCGCTTCTGACCGGCGGCGAAGGCTGGCACAACAATCACCACGCCCACCCCGTCAGCGCACGCCACGGCCTTACCTGGTATGAGTTCGACATCAACTACTACGGCATCTGGGTGATGGAGAAGCTCGGGCTCGCGAAGAAGGTTCAGATCGCGCAGTTCGATCCCGCCAACCCCAAACCGGCTGGCGTCAACTAAACCGCTTCGATTCGAGTATCCAAAAGCGCAGAGTTCAGACTCTGCGCTTTTGTTTGTTTTTCGTCGTCATCCTGAAGCGTAGCTGAAGGACCCCCGCATTTTGCTGGTGGTGGCAGGTACTTCCGTGGCACCACAAATTCGGGGGTCCTTCGCCTACGGCTCAGGATGACGGCGAAAAACGGACCGCAGTCGATATACTCTGGAGAACGTCTGATCTCTCAGCGCAACCATGAACTTCAACCGACGTCGCGGAGCTATCGCCCTCTTCATCACGCTCGGTGTCTTTCTGAGCGGCGTCGCCGTCACGCTCAATATCGGTTGGATCCTGCTCAACACCCGCCGTCTGGCTATCGATATTCTGGGGGTCATTCTCTTCTCCGCGCTTATCGCGGGCGTGGTGCTGAATACTGTCTTCCTGGTCCGCGAGGTGCGGCGCAACGAACGGCAGGACTCCTTTTTGAATGCCGTCACCCACGAGCTCAAGACGCCCATCGCCAGCATCCGCCTTTATCTGGAGACACTGCAGCGTCATCCGGTCGACGAGGCGCAACGCCAGCGCTTCTACGGCATCATGCGCTCGGACACCGACCGTCTGCTCGGTACTGTCGAAACGGTCCTCAAGGCGGGCGAACTCGGCCAGCGGCACAGGGAGCAGCAGCGCACTCGCATTGAACTCTATCCTCTGGTCGCGGAGTGCATCCAAACGGTGCTTCACCGTCATCATCTGTTGCCGGAGACCATCACCCTCGCTGAGGTTCCCGGCCGCGTCCGCCTCTATGTCTTCGGCAACGCCGAGGACCTGCGCACAGCGGTCATGAACCTGCTCGATAACGCGGTGAAGTACTCTCCAGACGGAGTTCACATCGTCTGCGAGCTGCGCATCGAGAAATATACCTGGGCCGTGCTCTCCATCACTGATACCGGCCTCGGCATTCCTCCTGATCAACTCAAGCGCATCTTCAAGCGTTTCTATCGCGCGCCCACCAACGATCTGGTCAAGATCAAAGGGACGGGGCTGGGTCTCTTTCTTGTTCGCGCCATTGCGCGGCAACACGGCGGAGAAGTTCGCGCGGCAAGTGAAGGCCCCGGCAAGGGTTCAACCATGCTGCTGAAGCTGCCGTTGGCCATTGGCAAGGATGCGACGGACTCACCCAAAAACACCTAAGCTGGATCGTCTACTCTGGGATGCGGGAGCTCACAACGCGAATGCCACAACAACCTCTCATCGCCGTCGTCGAAGACGAAGAGCATCTCGCCCAGGGTCTGCTCTTCAATCTGGAGGCGGAAGGCTATCGCGTGCATCATGAGGCCGACGGCGACTCCGCGCTGGCATGGCTGCTGGCCGCGGCAGAACAGCCTGCAGCTGTTCTGCTCGACGTTATGCTTCCCGGCCGCGACGGCTTCTCGATCGTTCGAGCGCTGCGCGAGGCCGGGCACTACACACCGGTCCTGATGCTGACCGCTCGCGGACGCAGCGAAGACGTCGTAGAAGGCTTTGCCGCAGGCGCGGACGACTATCTGCCCAAGCCCTTCGATCTGACGATCCTGTTCGCCCGCCTTGGAGGCTTGCTGCGCCGCATGCACTGGCAGCGCGCACAGACTCCAGCGGCAGACCTCGCTCCTGCGGTGTCCGCCGGGAAAGAGTCTGCGAACACCATAGACGTCTACCACTGCGCCGGGCGCACGATCAACTTCGACGACCTGGAGATTCGCACTCCCGACAAAGTTGTCCACCTCACGCTCATGGAAGCGGATTTGCTTCGTTATCTCATTGAGCGACCGGGCAAGATTGTTGCGCGTAAAGAGATCCTCGAAAAGGTCTGGCACGTCCACGAAGATACCGACACTCGCGCGATCGACAACTTCATCGTCCGCCTGCGCCGCTATCTCGAGCCCGATCCTTCTAACCCGGTGCATCTGCTGACGGTGCGTGGTGTTGGGTATCGCTTTATGCCGGAAGAGCAGGGATTAGGGATTAGGGATTAGGGATTATTTTGTCGAGGCTGAAGATCAGCGTTACTTTTTCTTGAGAAGTTTCTAATCCCTAGTCCCTAGTCCCTAATCCCTAATCCCTGACTCTCCGATACACTTAACGCAGCCGCATGGACGCGGCATCAACTTGCGCATCTTCACTCGGTACATTCTTCGGGAGGTTGTCGGCTACGCTCTGCTCGGTGGCGTGCTCTTCACCTTCATCCTGTTCATGCGCTATCTGCTTGCGCTGATGGAACTCGCCGTACACGGCGCAGCCTCGTTCGTCGACATTGTCCGTCTCATCGCTTGTCTGCTGCCGCAATTTTTCACCCTGACGATTCCGATGGCGGTGTTGATCGGCATTCTCCTCGGCCTCAGCCGCCTGGCTGCCGACAGCGAAATTACCGCCATGCGCGCCAGTGGCATGGGGGTGCTCTCTTTCGTGCGCATCGTCAGCATCGTCGCGGTGCTTGCGTGGGCAGCAGGCCTCGTGAACTCGCTCTACGTCGCCCCGCGCGCTGCAGCCGCGCTGTTGCAAAATGAGGCACAGGCCGCAAGCGGCGCGGCTGCTATCCAGGTGCAGCCACGCGTCTTCTACGAGGACTTCAAGAACTACGTCCTCTATGTGCAGGATGTAGTTCCAGGCACCGGCGCGTCCGAATGGAAGAACGTCTTTCTGGCCGACCTCACCCAGCCGGCAACTCCGCACATTATCACGGCGAAGGAAGCCCTCGTGCTGCCGGGTGACCCGCAGACTCTGCGCATGCAGCTCACCGACGGCTCGCGGCACGACACGGATGCCAAAGATCCAACCCAGTATGACTTACACACGTTTAGCGAAACCGAACTGCCCATCCAGACAGGCCAGCAGGAAGAAGACACGCACCTAAGCCGCCGCGACACGCCTACCCAGGCACTCAGCATGAGAGAGCTCTGGAAGTACGCGCACGGCAGTGGCGACACGCTTCCCTACTCCATCGAGCTACATCGCCGCTTTTCCTACCCCGCTGCGTGCCTCGTTCTGATGCTCGTCGGCGTGCCTCTCGGCCTGTCTTCCAAGCGTGGCGGCAAGGGCACGGGTTTCGCCATTACGCTGGTTCTTGTCTTCGCTTACTACATCCTCTCGTTCGTAGGCAGCGCACTCGCCCGCCAGGGCAAGCTCTCACCCTTCGCCGGGGTGTGGGGAGCCAACATTATCTTCGGGGTCGCCGGCGTCCTGCTGCTGCAGCAGCTATCGCGCGGCGGCTTTGCCCTGAACCTGCTCGCAAGCGCCGGGTCGGCCATCGGCAAGCTGTTTTCAAAAGCTCGCAACTCCAAGCCTGAGGGCGCCTTCGGCTCGGGCGCACGGATGCAGCGCCTGCGCCGCGCGCTGCGTATTCGATTTCCGCTCATCCTCGACGAGTACGTCATGGGAAACTTCCTGCGGAACTTCGGCCTTGTGCTGGTAAGCCTCGTTGGGCTCTTTCTTATCTTCACCTTCTTCGAGCTCATCGGCGACATCATCAAGTACCGTGTTCCATTCATCACCGTCGGCGAGTATCTGCTGAATCTGATTCCGTTCATCCTCTATCACGTCACACCGCTCTGTTCCCTGGTGGCGGTGCTCATTACCTTCGGCGCCTTCAGCCGCACCAGCGAACTCACCGCGATGAAGGCTACCGGCATCAGCCTCTATCGCATCGTCGCGCCGGTGCTGGTGGTTGCCCTGGCGCTCTCCATCGCACTCTTCGCCTTCGACGAGACATACCTTCCCGGCGCCAACCGCCGCCAGGAGGCCCTGCGCGCAGAGATCAAGGGCAAACCCGCCCAGACCTTTCTGCGCCCCGATCGCAAGTGGATGTCCGGCCAGACCCTGGGCAACAAAGAACCCACACGCATCTTCTATTACCAGTTCTTCGACCCCACCACGAACGCCTTTGCCAACCTGACCGTCTTCGAGTTCCAGCCCGGCTCCTTCACGCTCACGCGCCGCATCTTCGCCACCAGCGCTCGCTGGGACGACAGCGTCGGCCGCTGGGTCTTCGAGAACGGCTGGCAGCGCACCTTTAACGGAGAAGTTACCAGCAGTTATCAGACGTTCACCATCAACACCTTTCCGGAGATCCGTGAGCAACCGGGTTACTTCAAGAAAGAAGACCGCCAGTCGCAGGAGATGTCGTACAGCGAACTCTCGGATTACCTCCGTGACCTGAAGCAAAGCGGCTTCGACACCACGCGGCTGCGCGTGCAGCTGAATACCAAGATCGCCTATCCGCTGATGGCTCTGGTCATGGCGATCCTGGCCGTGCCATTCGCGCTTTCGACCGGGAAACGAGGCGGCCTCGCCGGAATGGGGGCAGGCATCGGCGTCGCCATCGGCTATTGGGTGATCGCCGCTATCTTCGAGAACCTCGGCAATGTGAATTCGCTGCCCTCCATCCTGGCCGCCTGGTCGCCGGACATCCTCTTCGCCATGGTGGGCTCGTATTTGCTGTTGCGTGTGCCTACGTAGCCGCTGAGCCGTAGGCGAACTGGGTGACGACGAAAAACAGGCAACGGCAACAAACGACAATTTGCGCAGATTTTAATCTCATTCTCCTAACTTTCCCCCAAATCACAGAACTGCTCTACACTAAAGTCGAAATGAAAACCACAACCCTTTCTGCACTCGCCCTTGTCGCGACAGCTCTTCCCCTCGCGGCACAAACCGCCACCACAGCCACCGCCAAACCGCCCGTGCATCACAGCATCCCAACCACCGCACGTACCGCAGGCGGCGGTTGCGCCACACTGCCTACGCTCTCATCGAAGATTCCTGCCGTGCCGGTGGGAACACCCTGCCCCAAGGCGCTGTACACCCTCACCCGTACGCCCGATGTGAAACTGGAGTACATCTCTCCTCTCGTCGGACCGGAGGTTCGCGATGCGCTGGCGAGCGAGAAGACCACCTACTCCCTGATTTACGCCGACACGAAGATCGGTACAGGCGAGCTCGTACACCTGAGCAAGAACCTGTCCGTCCACTACACCGGCTATCTGGCCGATGGCACCAAGTTCGACTCCTCCGTTGACCGTGGCCAGCCCATCACGTTCCCTTACGGAACGCATCACGTTATCCCAGGCTGGGACACCGGCTTTGAGGGCATGCGCGTGGGCGGCAAGCGCCGTCTGTACATCCCCTATCAGCTGGCCTACGGTGAGGCGGGCCGTCCTCCCATCATCCCCGCGAAGTCCCTGCTGGTCTTCGACATGGAAGTGGTCAGCCAGGCTGACGCTCCCCCGCCAGCTCCGCGCCCCACCCCCCACCCCACGGCGGTACCTCCAGCCGGCAATAAGCCAGCGACACCTCCGTCGTCTTCGGCTCCTGCAGGCACTGCTCCCGCAAGCACACCAGCTGCAACAGCGCCGGCGAGCACAACACAACCTGCATCGACAACCCCCAAGCAGTAATCTAATCTCAGGACCGGAAGGGCACGGCCACGGCCGTGCCCTTCCAATTTCGCTTTACCTGTTTCCTGTTCCGTGTTCTCTGTTTCCTGCCTATGTTTCGACGCCTCAGCCCGCTCTTCCCCTATCTGAAACGCTACTGGCGGAACTTCGCCTGGGGCGGCCTGGCACTCATTACCTATAACTGGACCAAGGCCATGGTTCCACTCGTCGTCGGCGGCGCCATCGACGACATGCGCCGCGGCCTGAGTGCCGCAAAGGTCGAGCATCACGCACTGCGGCTGTTGGCTCTCGCCGTCATCTCCGGAATCTTTCTCTACCTCATGCGCCAGATCATCATCGGCGCCTCGCGCGAGATTGAGTATGATCTGCGCAACGACCTCTTCGCGCACCTGGAGTTGCAGCCGCCAAGTTTTTTCCAGAAGCACCGCACCGGCGACATCATGGCACGCTCCACGAACGACCTGAACGCTGTGCGTCAGTTGCTGGGGCCGGCCATCATGTACAGCGCGAATACGGTCTTCTTTACCGCCATCGCGCTTCCCTTCATGCTCCGCATCAGCCCCTGGCTGACGCTGTGCGCCTTCGTCCCACTGCCGTTCGCGTCCGTGCTGGTGCAGTACTTCGGGGCGCGCATTCATACCCGCTTCGAACGCATCCAGGCCATGTTCTCCGACATCTCCGCGCAGGCTGAAGAGAACTTCTCCGGGGCTCGGCTTATCCGGGCCTTCGCGCAGGAAGAGGCGCAGATCGCGGCGTTCGAGGAGTCCAACCGCGAGTACATTCGCCGCAGCCTGATGCTTGCCCGTCTGATGGCGATGCTCTGGCCCACGCTGGAGTTCTTCCTGGGCATCTCCATGATGCTCACTCTCTTCGTCGGAGGCCGCGAGGTCGTGCTGCACCACATGACGGTCGGCCAGTTCACCACCTACAACGTCTACATGGTGCAGCTCATCTGGCCCATGATCGCGATTGGCTGGGTCGTGAACCTCGTGCAGCGCGGCGCAGCTTCGATCGTCCGCATCGATCAGCTGATGAAGCAGCAGCCTGTCATCGACGATAGTGAAGCCAAGCCCGAGTTTGCCTCTACACCGATTGCCGGCAGCATCGAGTTCAACGATCTCAGCTTCTCCTACGCGACTGGTGGCGAGGTGCTGCATAACATCTCGCTCGAGATCCCTGCCGGATCGAGCCTCGCCATCGTCGGGCCCACAGGCTCCGGCAAATCGACGCTCGTCTCGCTCATCCCGAGACTTCAGGACGCAGCCTCCGGGATGGTGCTGATCGACGGCCGCCCCATCCATGAGTACCCACTCGCCACGTTGCGTCACGCCATCGGCTTTGTCCCGCAGGAGACGTTCCTCTTCTCCACCACGATTGCCGACAACATCGCCTTCGGGGTTCCCGCAGCGGCGGAGGAAGGCCGCCAGGCTCTGGATCAAGCTGTCGAATCCGCAGCGCACACTGCACACATACGCTCCGAGATCCTTGAGTTCCCGCAGGGCTTTGCGACCGTCGTAGGCGAGCGCGGCATGACGCTCTCCGGCGGCCAGAAGCAGCGCACGGCTATCGCGCGCGCCATCCTGCGCGATCCGCGCATCCTCATCCTCGATGACGCGCTGGCCTCCGTAGACACCTACACCGAAGAGCAGATTCTCAACGGCCTGCGCGCGGCGATGCAAGGCAGGACAACGATCTTCATCGCGCATCGCGTATCGACCGCGCGCAATGCCGATCGCATTGCGGTACTGGCCGATGGCCGCATCGTGGAGTTCGGCACGCACGACGAACTGCTCGCACGCGGCGGCTACTACAACGGCCTCTTCGAGAAACAAAGTCTTGAAGAAGAGATACTCACGGCTTGAGAGAACAGAGATTAGATAACAGAGATCAGGTAACAGGTACGAGACATGTTCTCTGATCTCTCATTTCTGTTCTCTCTTCTCTGCTACTTCGTAACTCCCATCACCTTCACGATCACGCGCTTCGAGCGCTGCCCGTCGAACTCGGCATAGAACACCCGCTGCCAGGTTCCGAGATCGAGCCTGCCATGCGTGATTGGCAGCGTCGTCTCATGGTGCAGCAGCAGAGCCTTCAGGTGTGCGTCGGCATTGTCTTCGCCGGTCTGGTGATGCTTGTATCCCGGCCAGCGCGGCGCTAGCTTCTCAAGCCACTTACCGATGTCCTCGATCAGGCCATCTTCGTTGTCGTTGACGTAAATTGCCGCGGTGATGTGCATGGGCGAGACAAAGCACAAGCCATCATCGACGCCGCTACGACGAACGATAGCCTCGACCTGCGGGGTGATGTGAACCATCTCATACTGCTCTTCGGTGTTGAACGTCAGGTACTCGGTATGAACCTTCATGCGGCTATTTTAGAGTGCCACAATGCGGGTGCCCCATCCTCGACGCGCGCTCTTTGCGCGGCAGGGTGGGGTATCGTTTGCGGTAGCAAACGACCGCTCTTCTTCACCCAGCCACTACCAGCCAAGAACGGTCGCGCTTCCGCGCGATACCCCACCCTGCCGCGCGATAAAGCCGCGCGTCGAGGATGGGGCACCCAACTGTTGCCGCTGCTCTTGCTTTTCTGGTTGTCATCCCCGGAGGGGATCTGCTTCATCCGAGCCGCTATAACCGCCAGCATTTACACTCCTCCCATGCGCGCCACTCTTCTGCTCACCACGCTGGCCCTTGCCACCGCAGCTCATGCTCAATGGAATATTCAAGACGCCTACACTACCGCCAGCCTGCGCGGCATCCACAGCCTCGGCAACGGCATCGCCTGGGCCTCGGGCACAGACGGCACGGTGCTCCGCACCGAAGACAACGGCGCACATTGGCAGCACTGCGCCATTCCACCCGATGCGGAGAAGCTCGACTTCCGAGGCGTCCAGGCCATCGACAACAAGACGGCCATCGTCATGTCCAGCGGGAAAGGCGATCTGTCGCGGTTGTACAAGACCATGGATGGATGTCAGACGTGGAAGTTGATCTTCACCAATCCTGACAAAGATGGATTTTGGGATGCCCTGATATTTGAAGATCAGACAACCGGTTTCTTGCTTGGAGATCCAGTGCATGACTCCTTCTACTTGAGTGAAACAACCGATGGTGGAAAGACCTGGATTCAGAAGCACAATCGAGGCTTACAGGCAGATGCTTCCCTGCAAGGAGCCTTCGCTGCCAGCAACACTTCGATGTCCGTAATGCACGGACTGCCTTCCTTCGGCTCAGGAGGTGTGGGCGGGTCCTTCATATATCGGCTGGTCGCGCCGATGGTCTACGAAGGCAACTCTCCCCAAAAGGATCAGAATAAAAACAGCAGCATGGATGGGTGGACTTCTGTTCCAGTTCCACTCGGATCGAGAACTGAGGCCTCAGGTCTGTTTTCACTTGCCCTTCTGCCGACAGCACAAGGCATCGCCGTCGGTGGCGATTACCTCAAACCCAACGTCTCCACCGGTACAGCCGCGTTCACTCGAGATGGCGGCCATAGCTGGACAGCATCAACCACCTCACCCCACGGCTACCGCTCCTCCGTCGCCTACGACGCCTTCACCAAAACCTGGATCGCCGTAGGCCCCAACGGCACCGACATCTCCACCGACGACGGCCGCAACTGGCGCGCTCTCACGCCCAGCCCCGCCGACGCCCCCGACGCCGACAAGAACTGGAACGCACTCTCGCTGCCCTTCGTAGTTGGTCCTCACGGCCGCATCGGCATCCTGCGCGATGGCGCGCTCGCGCCGCACAATTAGCCCAGGGTGTAATGTCGCGCCGCCGGTTACGTCAGCCCTTGTAGTGACACACAGAAGCCTTTTCTCTAGCGGGCCACGCAATCTAGAACGAATACAGGAGACGCCATTGCTGACACCCCTCACAGAAGCGCTGCGAATGACCGGCATCATGGCCTGGGAGATTCTCTGGGCACTCTGCCTGGGCTTCATCCTCTCGGCCATCATCGAGGCCGTGGTCTCCAAAGAGCATGTCAGCAAGCTCCTGCCTGATTCTTCCGCGAAGACCATCGTTGTCGCCTCGGTGCTCGGCGCGGCCAGTTCTTCGTGCTCCTACGCGGCTACGGCACTGGCGCGCTCCCTCTTTCGCAAGGGCGCGGACTTCATCGCGGCCATCGCCTTCCAGTTCGCCTCCACCAATCTGGTGATCGAACTCAGCGTGCTGCTTGCCGCTCTGCTGGGCTGGCGTTTCATGGCGGCTGAGTTTGTCGGCGGTCCCATCATGATCGCGCTCGTCGTGATCTTCCTGCGCGCCACGCTCAAGCCGCGCGTCATTGAAGCAGCGCGCAGACAGGCGGAGCGCGGTCTCATCGGGCGTATGGAAGGCCACGCCGCCATGGACATGAGCCTGCACACCGGCACGTTCTGGCAGAAGCTCACCTCGGCCAAGGGGTACACCGCAACCACGCACTACTACTGGATGGATTGGTACTCGCTATGGCCGGACATCGCTGGCGGCCTGCTGATCTCCGGATGCCTCGCCGCCTGGGTGCCGCAGCACTTCTGGCAGGGCTTCTTCCTCACCGGCCATCCGATGCTGGCGAAGCTGTGGGGGCCGTTCGTCGGCCCGCTCGTCGCAGTGCTGTCCTTCGTGTGCTCGGTGGGCAACGTGCCGCTGGCCGCCGTGCTCTGGAACGGTGGCATCAGCTTCGGAGGCGTCATCGCCTTCCTCTTCGCCGACCTCATCATCCTGCCCATCCTCAACATCTATCGCAAGTACTACGGGTGGAAGGTTGCAGCTCTTCTCTTCGCAGCCTTCTATGCCGCGATGGCGCTGTCCGCACTCGCCGTCGAAGCGCTCTTCGGGGCGCTGCATCTCATCCCCCACGAGCGCTCCGTGCAGATCATGCAGGAGAGTGTCCGCTGGAACTACACCTCGGTGCTCAACATCTTCTTTCTGCTGGTCTCTGCTGTTCTGCTCCTGCGCTTCCTGAAGACCGGCGGACCGGAGATGTTGAAGATGATGGACGAAGCGCCAGCGCCCGGGGCTCCCGCGCACCACTGCTGCCATTGAATCGCTTCGCGAAGAATGTTGTGAGGACCACCCATACCGTGTCATTTCGACCGACCAACGGGAGTGGAGAAACCCCTGCATTTCGCTCGTGTGGGCGATATTGTTCGCACCAGCATTCACAGGCGCTGTATGCACCCGTGAATGCTGAGGTTTCTCCACTCCCGTTGGTCGGTCGAAATGACACGGTATAGGTGGAGTTGTCAGGATTTATACAACACAAAAAGGCCCCGGCTCCATCCGCTTTGCATAGGCCTGCCTGGTTTTCTCTATCCTCTACCCTCTATCCTCTACACTCTTCCGTGATGACTCTCTACGCCGCCACCTCCAACCCCGGCAAGCTCGCCGAGTTCGCCACCAGCGCCAGCACCGCCGGCATCGATGTCCTAGCCCTGCCGGGCATCCAGTCGATGCCCGAACCCGTCGAAGACGCCGACACCTTTATGGGCAACGCCGAACTCAAGGCCGTGGCCTACTCACGGCTCTCGCCAGGCCTGCTGGTCTTCGCCGATGACTCCGGCCTTGCAGTCGATGCCCTCGATGGCCAACCGGGCGTCCGCTCGGCGCGCTTTGCCGACGACCTCGGTTTCGAGCCCGGCTCAGGAAGTAAGGACGACCGCAACAACCGCTGCCTCCTCTCCCTGCTTGCTTCACACCCTCACCGCACCGCCCGCTTCGTCTGCACCCTGGCCCTGGCCCGGGACGGCGAAGTCCTGCTCCGCGCCGAGGGTACCGTCGAAGGCGAGGTCCTCTACGCCCCCCGCGGCAAGGACGGCTTCGGCTACGATCCGCTCTTCCTCGTGCCCTCGCTTAGCCGCACTCTTGCCGAGGTTCCCCGCGAGCAGAAGTGGCAGATCAGCCATCGCGGCAACGCCTTCCGTAGCCTCCTGAAACAGCTCCAAAACCGTCCAATGTAAGAATTTCGCACAAACACGCCGATTACCGCTCACTCGGCCAAGGTTTGCTTGACGCTGCATTTAACACAGCGGAATAATCATCCTGCCTACCTGCGGCGAAAACCGCAGGAACTCAACCTGCCCACAACCCCAGAAAGAGTTCTCAGGCCAGCCTACCCAAGGATCTCAGGAGTACCGCATGGCCACAGCCGCAGCTCCCGCAACACCCACACTCCGAGGCGTCCAGCCGCTTCGCGCCGGCGAAGGCCACTCCTTCTTCTGGCGCCGGCTGCATTCGCTCTCCGGCATCGTGCCCATCGGCGCGTTCCTGATAGAACACATCGTCTCCAACTTCGAAGCCGTCAACGGCCCGCTCGCCTATGCCCAGCAGGTCAAGTTCCTCAACAGCCTGCCGCTGGTCCGCGTCCTCGAGTGGTGCTTCATCTTCATCCCCCTGGCCTTCCACGCGCTCTACGGGGTCTGGATCGCCTTCCGTGGACGCGCCACCGTGAACGTCTATCCCTGGGCGGGAAACTGGGGCTACCTCACGCAGCGCGTCACCGGCATCATCGCGCTGCTCTATATCGTTCAACACCTCTGGAGACAGCGGTTCTCCGGCGTCAGCCTGCCTGAGCATCCCGGCGCGGCCTTCGCCAAGGTGCAGCACGAGCTGCACAATCCCTGGATGCTGGCCATCTACGTGATCGCGATGATCGCAACCTGCTGGCACTTTGCCTATGGCATCTGGCTCTTCGCCGCGAAGTGGGGCATTACTCCTGGCGATAAGGCTCGCAAGCGCTTTGGCTACGTGTGCGCCGCGGGGGGTACTGCACTTTGTGTTCTCGGACTGGTTGGGATGTATGCGTTTATCAATCCGAAGTATGCGAACGCGCCTGAAGACGTCATGCCCACGCAACCTCCCGCAGTTGTACAGCCTGTACAACCCTGAGTTTGTGTTGAGGGAAGTTTCGTTAAGGGCACGGCTTTAGCCGTGCCGCCAAACGCCTAAATTGGATCGGGGCTTTAGCCCCTGAGGTACGGAATGGCAGCTACACCCAGAATTATCGTCGTCGGAGGAGGCCTTGCCGGTCTCTCCGCCGTCATCAAGATCGCCGAAGCCGGCGGCAAGGTCGACCTCTTCTCCATCGTCCCGGTCAAGCGCTCGCACTCGGTCTGCGCCCAGGGCGGCATCAACGCTGCCAAGAATCTCAAGGGCGAAGGAGACGACGTCTTCAAGCACTTCGACGACACCATCTACGGCGGCGACTTCCTCGCCAACCAGACGCCGGTCAAAGCCATGACCGCGCAGGGTCCGGCGATCATCGACCTCCTCGACCGTATGGGTGTGCCCTTCAACCGCACCCCCGAAGGCCTGCTCGACTTCCGCCGCTTCGGTGGGACGCTCTATCACCGCACCGCCTTCGCTGGTGCGACCACCGGACAGCAGTTGCTCTACGCGCTCGACGAGCAGGTACGCCGCTACGAGTCCGAAGGCAAGGTCACCAAGTACGAAGGCTGGGAGTTCCTCTCGGCCGTGCTGGACTCCAAGGGCGCCGCACGCGGCATCTGCGCGATGGATCTCCGCTCCATGGAGACCCGCACCTTCCCCGCTGATGCCATCATCGTCTGCACCGGAGGCAACGGTGCGATCTTTGGGAAGTCCACCAACTCCGTCGTCTGCACCGGCTCCGCGCAATCGGCGCTGTATCAGCAGGGAGCCTTCTACGCCAACGGCGAGTTCATCCAGGTGCATCCCACTGCGATCCCCGGCGAAGACAAGCTGCGGCTTATGTCCGAGTCCGCGCGCGGCGAAGGCGGCCGCGTCTGGGTGCCTCGCGACAAGAACGACAAGCGCATTGCGCGGTCTATCCCCGAGGCCGACCGCTGGTACTTCCTCGAAGAGTGGTATCCGAAGTACGGCAACCTCGTGCCGCGCGATGTCGCGACCCGCGCCATCTTCAAGGTCGTCTACGAGCATGGCATGGGCATCGACGGCCAGCCGATGGTCTACCTCGACCTCACCCACATCGATCGCGCCACGCTGGACCGCAAGCTCGAAGGCATCCTCGAGATCTACGAGAAGTTCGTCGGCGACGATCCCCGCGAAGTCCCGATGAAGATCTTCCCCGGCATGCACTACACCATGGGCGGCCTCTGGGTGGACTTCAACCAGCAGACCAACATCCCGGGCGTCTATGCCGCCGGTGAGGCGGACTACTCCATCCACGGAGCGAACCGCCTCGGCGCGAACTCGCTGCTCTCCTGCATCTACGGAGGCTTCGTCGCCGGGCCGCAGGCGATGGCCTACGCCAAGGCCCTGCCCGCGCAGGAAGGCGACGGAGGCCATGCCGCCGAACTCGCCCGCCAGAAGGAAAAGAACGAGGCCCTGTTGAACAACAAGGGTACGGAGAACCCCTTCAAGATCTGGCGCGAACTGGGCGAGACCATGACCAAGCACGCCACAATCATCCGGTATAACGCTGGGCTAGACGAGGCTGATGCCAAGATCGTCGAACTGCTCGACCGCTACAGGAACGTCAATCTCTCCGACAAGAGCCAGTGGGCCAACACCAGCTTCGCGTTCACCCGCCAGCTCTACAACATGCTCGAACTGGGCCGGGTCATCGTGCAGGGCGCGCGTCTTCGCGACGAGAGCCGCGGCGCACACTACAAGCCCGACTTCCCCGACCGCAACGACGAGAAGTTCCTCAAGACCACCAAGGCCGCGTACAAAGACGGCGCTCCGGCCTTCGAGTTCGAAGAGGTCGACACCCAGTTCATTACCCCACGGCCGCGCCGTTACGACGCGACCGCATAAGTTTTCCCGAATCAAGCGTCTCTCATTAGCAAGAGATGAGTGAGGTAAGTCATGAGAAGGTTTTTTGTTGCTTTGGCGATCTGCTTTTGTTGCTTCGCGGCACACGGGCAAAAGACACGACTAGCGCAAGGCATAGAACATGCGAAAGCGGGAGTCGTTTACCCGATCAAAGTACACGTTTCTGGCATACGTTACCGCTCAGAAAATCCCAAAGGGATTCTGGACGTGGGTATGCCCAACAAAGCAATGTACGAAGATGCCGTCATAGATGGGGGAAAAGTGGAATTGCAGCTGAACCAGGAGATTCCCTTTCCTCTCTACAATTTTCCACTTGGAGATCAGCAGGCACGACTTTTGAAGGATTCTCATACAACGAAAGACACGCCACTATTCCGGGAATATGAGTTGTTGCTTCCGGATAAGACCGTATGGCGCTTTATTGTTACGGGGGTCTCCGAATAGAGAAACCAGTTGCTAAAGAAGGTGCCCTACATCCGTGATCGTCGATTTTGCCGTCTAAGGGTACATGATCGACCTACTTTACATCACGCTCGCAGTCATCTACGTGGCCGTAGTTGTTTCGATGGTCACATACAACGTCCGCCTCCACACCAAGCGGGACACCCTGGAAGAGATGGGCCGCCTGCCGATGTCACTGGAAGAAGGCATACTGATTGCCACGGAACACAAGCGGCATCATCTGTACGCCAGTAGTCACTAAGTAAAAGTAAGGCCCCGGCGAGGAATCGCCTGGCAGATGCATCAAGAAGCGCCACATGGCGGGTAGCCCGTAACCGGGGCCTGCCACGTCGAAGTACTAGGTAGAAGCGAGGGAGCAAGAGCATGGCACAAGCAGCCACGAGCACCAGAACGATTAAGGTCGAGATCAAACGCCAGTCCACACCGGACGGCAAGGCAACGACCGAGGCCTTCGAGATTCCCTACCGTCCGAACATGAACATCACCTCGCTGCTCGGCGAGATCGCGCTCAATCCCACCACCGTGACCGGTGCGGCGACCACGCCGATCACCTACGACTCCAACTGCCTGGAAGAGATCTGCGGCTCGTGCGCGATGCTCATCAACGGCAAGGCGATGATGGCCTGCTCCGCGCTGGTGGATAAGCTTGTAGCTGCGGATCCAGCACAGCCGATCCGTCTCGCGCCACTGTCGAAGTTCCCTGTCGTGCGCGACCTCGCCGTCGACCGCTCGGTGCTCTTCGAGAACCTCAAGGCCGTCAAGGCCTGGGTGCCGATCGACGGAACCTATGACCTCGGCCCCGCGCCGCGCCAGTTCCCTCAGATCCAGGAGCAGCGCTATCCGCTCTCCAACTGCATCTCCTGCACCATCTGCATGGAGGTCTGCCCGCAGTTCAACGATGCCACCGGCTTCGTGGGCGCAGCAACCATCGCCCAGGCACGGCTCTTCAATATGGACCCCGCCGGCTCAGTGCTCAAGGAAGACCGTCTGCGCGCGCTGGCCGGCGATGGCGGCATTCAGGAGTGCGGCTTCGCGCAGAACTGCGTCCAGGCCTGCCCCAAGGGACTGCCCCTCACCGAGGCCATCAGCGATATGGGCCGCGACGTGTTCGTGCAGCAGGTCAAGGATTTGTTTACGAGGTAGCTAAATCGGAACCTTCGCCAACGAAGTGATGAATTGAATTCCCGGAACTATCTTGCGACTGAGCCTGTCGTCGTTGGTCACGAAGAGATCGCACTGTGAGGCGGCTGCAACAGAAAGCTGGATGGCATCCGGGGCTTTAATTGTCTTGTCCTGCCTGACCTGCGCAAAAATACGTGCCGCGTCCTTATTGAAATCGACCATATGCATGCCCGGAGAGGTGAGATGTCTCTCATATTCCCGCATGAGTTGCATGTCGCGCTTCGCTAGCGGCTGTGTCAACACCTCGCCCAGGGTCAGCGTAGAGGTATAAACCAAGTCGCGTCTGACAGCAAGGCGTTCGACTAGAGCCATAACAGTCTTGCCTAATATCCCTCGGTCCTCGATCAGGTAGATGAAGATGTTCGTGTCCAGAAAGACTCGGCTCACTCCCAATCCTCCCGCAAGCTCCTTACATACTCATCGGGATCGATGCCTTCCCAGACATGCTTTCCCAACCCGCGCAATTCATACAACCCTCGCAACCACTGAACGGAATCGGCTCCGCTAGGCTCCGGTCTGTTCTTCGCCCATTCCAGTAATTCGTGATATTCGACGGGTATCTCTTCCTTGTCTGGGTAAAACTTCTGGTGACGCTCAGGATGAACATAGTCCGAAGAACGAAGCAGACGGATGCGATTGTCTTCTTGCCGAAAAACCATGCGATACCGTCCTCCCTGTTTTCCAGGAGGTATATTTGCCGCAGCATGCTCATAAGCATGTTGCCGAAGACTCTTCTGGTCGGCTCTTCCGCCCCCCAAGCCTTCCTGCGCCGCCCGATCGATAATTTCACCAATGGTGAAGGCGTCTCGCGATGGGTTCTCCCGATGCAGCAGCGCTACGATTAGGTAAAGCTCATCTGCAACTTTGACATGAGGCTTGGTATAGGTCATTGTTCCCATCGAAACACCTCCATTTTTCTGTACTGTACATTTTGTACCATACAAATCCAAACCTGTACACGCCTGGCACTGACGGCTGCTCTCAAAACTGCCTTCACCCGCCCCGAATCAACTCCAGAATCCCATCCCACAGCGCCAGCCGCGCCTCGATTGCCGACTCCGCCGCCGCTGTTGCCTCTTCCCAAAGCTCAGGGTCATCCCCACACAGGTCCGCCACCATGCGCAGTGAGAGTGGCCCGTGGTCTTCGCCATCTACTTCGATATGCCGCTCTAGATACCAAACGAACTTGCCGAACCTTCCCGGCTGTTTCTGGTTCAAATCCCGCACCAGTTCGCGAAAGATATCCGGAATCACATCTTCGCGGCCGAAGGTAAACGCCGCCGCCAGAGCGGGCAGCTTCGCCTCGCGAATCAACGCAAACGTCGCGTCGACAAATCGCCGCGCAGCCTCTGGCGCGGACTCAGCCTCGATCAGAAGACCCCGAGGGGCGCGCTGTACGAGTTGCCGGATCGGAGCCGTGTTCGCACCGCACTCCTCCATCGCTTCCAGGTACACCTCGAAGTGGCTTACGGCGCGGCCTTCGAACTGATCGCTCTCTTCCCCGAGAACGATCTCATTGACGAAGCGGCGGCTCTCCGGCCAACGCGTTGGAACCCACGGCACGGTCACGCAGGTCAGTTCCTTCTGCAAGGCTTTCAGCAGAGACATAAAATCCCACACCGCAAACACATGCGACTCCATGAAGAGCCGCAGATGTTCCGGAGTCTGGATCGCCGCATAGAGCGGATGCCGCGTAAGCCGTTCACGAAGCGGGGCAATTTTCGCTTCGATTCCATCGATAGAGTTTGCGTTGAGCAGTACGTTCACTCTTCCATTATCTATCGGTCCATGCCACTCTAGCGAACCTGCGGCGCGGCCTCCGGGCCGAAGAAGCGTTCGATCTGCTGCGCGAGGCCTTCGAGAGCCGCGCGGCGCGGAGCGAGCGTCGCATCGTTCAGTCCAAAGCTCTTGCGCCAGATGTCTTCGAGGATTGGCAGCAGCTTTGCCGCAAGCAGGTTGGCAGTAGGAAAGTGCCGGATGGCGGCGAAGAGCTGTTCCTCTTCGGGTTCATACTCATCGGCGGGCGAGCCGTCGGCGATGTGGCCTTCAGGATCAGCCGCGCGCATGAGGTCTCGGATCGATTCGAGGTCGGGTGGTGGTGGCCAGGGCTTCGACATGCTTAGGCAGGCTCCTGTTGCGTCATACAGTGCAGCGCGCCCAGGCCCCAGATGAAGTCGGTGCAGTGGATGCCGGTGACCGTGCGCGTAGGAAAGCACTCCGCGAGAGTGTTGAGCGCGATGCGGTCGTTGGGGTCGTTGAAGGTGGGAACCAGGACGAGGCCGTTGGCGATGTAGAAGTTCGCATAGCTCGCGGGCAGGCGCTGGCCTTCAAAGTGGACCGGCGCGGGCATAGGCAGCGTCTTGATGGTGAAGGGCCGGCCTTTGAGGTTGCGTGCTTCGTGCAGGCGCTCGAGGTTCTCGGCAAGCGGCAGGTGGTTCTCGTCGGCGGTGTTGGGCTCGACAGCCGTGAGGATCATGTTGGGTGCGACGAAACGTGTGATGTCGTCAACATGACCGTGCGTGTCATCCCCGGCGCAGCCGCGGTTGAGCCAGATCACCTTCTCGATACCGAGGTAGCCGTGGAAGGCCTGTTCCAACTGCTCGCGCGATACACCGGGGTTGCGCTGCTGGACCTCACTGAGCAGGCACTCTTCGGTAGTAAGCAGGATACCTTCCCCGTTGGTGTCGATGCTGCCGCCTTCCAGGACGAGGCGTTTGGCTTTGCCCTCAGAAACGGTTACTTCCGGCTCGAAGCTCGTCATACTGTAGAGCTTCGCAACCTGTTTCGGGATGAGGTCGTCATTGCGCCAGTTATCGTACTTAGCCCAGGCGTTGAACTTCCAATTGGTCAACGCCACTTCGCTGGCTTGCTGACTCGCTGACTCGCTGACCTGCTTCTTCACAAAGATCGGGCCGGAATCGCGGAGCCACACACGATCCGTGCGCCAGTGATGGAAGTGCAGTCGCGCGAGGTTGGCGTTCTGGCGGCGCAGCATGCTCGTCGCACGCTTTTCGGAGGCGAGGTCGTTGACGAGGATATGCACGTCTTCGACCTGCGAGAGGTGGCGGACGATCTCGCTATAGACCCAGGGAATGGGCTGGAACTTGCCGGGCCAGTCTTCGGGGTTGTGGGGCCAGGCGATCCAGGTAGCGGCGTGCGGAGCCCACTCAGCGGGCATGCGGTAGTTGATCTGGGAGGCAGTTGCGTTCTTTGTCATCAGTTGGTCGAGTAGAAAGTGTACGTGGCCTGATAGGGAACGTGGAGTACGACGTTCACGTTCTTCGCGTCACAACCGGCGGCAGGAGCCTTACCAGCCTGCGTGTCAGATCGGCGCACGAAGGTGACACCCGTGAGCGCACCTGTGACCGTGCCGGTGGAGTGGGTCTCGAGCAGGAGCCAGGGAATGTTTGCGGGGTCGCTGGAGGGAGTCGTCTGCAACACTTTGCCGACGATGGCGCTGCCATCGCTCCACGTCCAGGTCGGGCCTGCGCTGTGCGTGCCCACCTGCTGGTGAGTGGCAGGATCGAAGAGTCCTGCTGCGGGTTCCTCAAAGACCCACTGGAAACCGCCATTTACTGCCGAGCAGTTGTAGTTTTGCACGCCATGACCTTCGACCGTGAAGCGAACATGGGCATTGGCAGGAGGCAGCGTTGGGTCCGGGGTTTGGGGCAGAGCGGCGAGCGCGAGCAGTGCGATAGAGAGAATCATTTCAGAGTCAGACTCCAGTCTTGAAGGCAAAGTTAGCCTCTTCTATTGAGTGTAACGACAGGATTGATTCACTTGGTTGAGATTTCTAACTGCAATTTGCTTGGTCCGTCTCTTGCGGGATGTCATAGTGGCTTTGAGTGGCTGAACAACCTGTCGTGCCCGTCTCCTTATGTCAGGTACGCTAAATAAACCTTGACAGCCAGTTGGCGTCTAATTCTTTTGGGAGGGTTTAACCAATATGCTTATAATGGAACACCGTGGATACCCACACCCGCTGGATTATAGGCTCGGTTGGCCTGATAGTGATTCTGCTCGCGTATGGGCGCTGGTGCAGACAGATCAATCGCGCCTTGGGGATCGCGGGAATATGGATGCTCAAGTTCTTACTGGACTCCAAGACATGCAAAGTAGCCGAAACATTTTGTGTCGAAGCAGCTGTTTTATGGCTTGTCTTTCCCCTTCTAGACACGCTTTACGATCATAAACATTTAAACGATCCATTTCTTCATCAGGCATTTTGGGTAGCGGGAATGTTTTTCGTTTTTGCTGTTTTGCTTTCCCATATCGCCGTAGAGAATAAGGAGGGTTAGACAATGTCAGAGTTGATTGCCTGGACAGTAGCTGCAGGTTCTCTGGTTTTTACACTTGGGCTCATTTCGGCCATAGGCTCACGGTGGCAGCGGCAGCGGCAAATGAACTCGAAATCCAAACAGGCGCGGCCTCACGCTGTGCAGGATGGTGCGTTCGAGATGCAGTTGCAAACATATATCTCATCTAGAACGGAAGCGTATCTTTCGTCTAAGTCGAAGAAGACAGCCAGCAGCCCAATGAGCATGGCTGCTAATGGTGTTGGTAACGTTGTTAGCGGAGAGGAAAATCTTGCGTCTGTCGGCAATCACTCTAGCTAGAGTCCTCGGATTTGTAGAGATCGCGGATCTAATTTCTGGAGGAAAAGTTTCCCTCCCAGAGATGGTGCGGCATCTGGCCGAAAAATATTCTTTTCAGAAATTTCCGATGACTTTTGAAGATCTGGATATTTCTAAGGGAATCGAGTTTCTTGAGGGGACGTCGGGCGAGTATCCGATAACAAAATTTGTGATTTGGGACACTCTCATGATCGTTGAGACGCGAGTAAACACCGATGTTTCTAAAGCGATTTTAGAAGATATGCTCCTTTGGGCTTCACGAGAAGTGGGTATTAACTACAAGCCAGGCTCAATCAAGCGATTTGGTTACATCAGCAGCGTGACGTTCTTTAGTGATGCTCCGTTGCTTGATTTGCATCCAGCGGTCGAGAAGTTGGCGGCCAGCTGTACGGAAGAGGTCTCAGCCATTTGGCAAGAGCCAGTGAAATATGAATCTCTTTCGGTCAGAGTAGGCCACGATCCAACTGCTAGAAAGAATGGTCTCGCCCAGTTCCGAATTGAACATCGAGCGGAGTCGAGGTTTTCGGAAAATAAATACTTTTCCGAGTCTCCACTACCCACTGATTCACATTTGGCACTATTGGAGCAATTCGAGCGAGACATCACCCTATCAAGGCAGGCGTCATCGCCTGGAAGCTGATCGTTGAACATGGCGATCGTATCGCGCAGGTGCTTTAGAGTGGACGGGTTGGCACGTTCCCTAGGGTGGAATCCCTAATTCGCTGTTGGTGTCTCCACGTGTTCCACCACGAGGACCTGAACCGGCCCTTTCTCCGAGTCCAGCTTCAACCCCAATTGCTCTTGTATCGCCGTGAAGATGGACGGAGGCGGATCCGGAATCGGCTCACCATTGAGCCTCTCCGGCCCCTCGTCCGGGGTCCAGCGCAAGGTCACGTCGAACCGCCCTGGGATTCCGGTCTTATCGACGACCACACGCCCCACGGCCTTCGCCAGCTCTCGTGCAAGACCGTCCGTAGTCACACCCTCCGCCACGAGCTTTCCGTACGACCCTGAAATCTTCAGCCCGTTCGACTTCGTCTCTTCCAGCTTCGATCCGCCCTTAGCCACCATAAGGGCATAGATTGGAAGCTCCCTGGTCTCAGGGTGGCTCGCCAGCTTGAACCGCTCCCCCAGGAGCGCCTGCACCATCTGCCGCTTTCGCAGCCTGCCCTCGTCAGAGCTAAGCTTGTGCATCTGTTCCTCGGTGGCGCCGTCCACCTTGGCGTCAATGTCGAAGGTCTGCGAAGCGGCGGGCCCAGCAACATTCAGGATCTGGGTCTCCGGCAGGCCAAACGCGAACTGCAACAATCCTTTTAGCGAAACATTAACCGTGCGAAAGCTTCCACTCGTCGACGAGCTGTAAATATGCGAGCGACCGTCACCGCCGCCGTTGTTCAACTTCACCGAGGCGACGTCAAACTTCGGTGCAGTAGCGGAGTCTGCAACTGCCTGTCCTTCGACAGCCGGCAAAAAACTCGTGCAGGACAAAACTGCGAGAACAAGCAAACGTTCTGGATGCTTCCAAGCGCTGTTGTTCATCGTCTTCCTCATATGGGGCTTATGGTTGAGACGGGTTCTGGAAGGAAGTGTAGTGGCAATTAGAGCAGTTCCAGTAATAGTGTGATGCTTTTTTGACCTATCCACACTGTGTCATCTCGACCGAAGGCGGCGTTTTTTGCCGCCGCAGTGGAGAGACCCCTGTATTTCGCCCGCAGCAGCGTTGCCGCTACACGCGAAATACAGGGGTCTCTCCACTACGCATGACGATAAAACCATCATGCTTCGGTCGAGATGACAGCTCTATAGTGGTTCATTCGTACATCACACTATTCGTCGAAGCGCTTTAATCCAGGAACCTGCTCGTAATGCCGCCATACGCATCGATCCTGCGATCGCGCAGGAAGGGCCAGTGCTGGCGCGTGATCTCGACTTCCTTTGCGTCGAGGTCGGCGTAGAGGATCTCTTCCTTATCGTGCGAGGCCTTCGCCAGAATACGGCCGAAGGGATCGGCGATAAAACTTCCGCCCCAGAACTCGATGCCGCTGGCAGGGGTATGATCGCCGGGACCCTCCATCAGGACACCGTTGTGCTCCACATCGCCGTGCTCATGGCCGACGCGGTTAACGGCGCAGACGAAGACGCCGTTGGCAATCGCGTGGGCACGCTGGATGGTCTGCCAGGCGTCATACTGGCGCTCGCCGAACTCGACCTTCTCGCTGGGATGCCAGCCGATAGCCGTTGGAAAGAAGAGCGTCTCAGCGCCCTTGAGCGCGGTGACGCGTGCTCCTTCGGGATACCACTGGTCCCAGCAGACGAGTGTGCCGATGGGACCGGCAGAGGTCTTCTGCGCCAGGAACCCGAGATCGCCCGGCGTGAAGTAGAACTTCTCGTAGTAGAGCGGGTCGTCGGGAATGTGCATCTTGCGATAGATCGCGGCGATGTTATCCGGCGCGGTGCTGGTGTGGTCGAGAATGGCGGCCGTGTTGTGATACAGCCCCGGAGCGCGGCGCTCGAAGAGAGAGGCGATGACAACGAGCTTGTGCTCGCGAACGACTTCACTGAGCGCCGCGGTCGAGGGGCCGGGGATGGACTCGGTGATATCGAAGAGCGCGTGCTCTTCGCGCTGGCAGAAGTACTGCGCACGGAAGAGTTCAGGCAAGCAGATGAGTTTGGCCCCGTTCTCGGCGGCTTCGCGCACACGGGCCACGGCCTTAGCGAGGTTGGCCTCGGTGGAGGGGACGCAGGACATCTGGATGAGGGCGACGCGGGTAGTTTTAGACATAAGGCTCCGGGTTAGGCTACTTCGAGCGCGAGGGTGTTCTGTTTCGCAAAACGGATGACGTCTTTGTCCCGCGTCATCAAGATCAGACCCTCAACACGCGCAGTTGCGACAAGAATACGATCAGAAGGATCTTTGTTTAGTGAATCTGGCAAATTTACCGATTCAATGGCGATCTGTGGGGTGAATGGCAGAAGTTGAATGCCTGGAAGCTGAAGCGCGCGCTCTACCCAGCGTTCGACTCCGAAGGGCAAGTCCAGCCGCCCTTTGCGGACCAAAAGAGCTATCTCCCAGATAGATATCACCGAAACGTAGGCTTCTCCTGCCTGACGTGCATGGTCAATGGAGATGACGGCGGACGGCTTCAGCGCTGGAGCTCCATTGATATAACGAATCCAGACATGGGTATCGAGAAGCAGGCGTGACGAGCTACTCATTGCTGAGTGTCCACTCTTCCCCGGTAGGGCCAACGATGTCACCTAACTCGTGAACACTGCCACGCATCCAGCCATAGCCGGAAAGGAGTTTTGCTTCCGTCAAGGGGACAATCTTTGCGACAGGAACGCCACGTCTCATCAGTGTGATCTCCGTTCTATCTTTCTCCACGCTATTTATAAGAGAAGACAGATTTGCCTTGGCTTGGGCGACAGAAGCGTTTCTGTTGAGAGAGGGTGTACGCATCACTGCCTTGAGTTTCCGCGAGACGAGTTTAGGCTGTTCAGCGCGCGGTTTCGATTTGAGCAGGGTCGACATATGGTCATCTCCAGATGACTATTATATCGAAAACGATCGAAACCCGCCTACTCCACTTGGTGCAGGCCCTTAAGAACGTCACTTATCGTCGAACAACAAAATCGCGGCGGCAATAGTCGTCGTCCATCTGCCGTTTTTGTCGCCGACGGCGGACTGAGTGACGTTCGCGGTGCGGACGATCTTGTTGGAGATGCGGTAGATCTCCTTCTTCTCATCCCAGCTCTTGTCAGGGTCGAAGTCGACGTCAAGCGTGGTGGCGAGCATCTCGGCGGCCAGCTCTTCCGCGTAGTCGCCGGCTTGGTCCTCGGTTTCGCCAAAGCTGTGGTGTTCGGAGAGATAGCCGTACGCGTTCTTGTCCGAGGGGATAGCGACGCCGATGGAGCTGGCGACGAGGCGGTGGGCCTCGCGCGTAGAGTTCTCCGCAACGACCGCGAAGACGACCTCGCCGGGGTTCAGGAACTTCAGCCCCTCTTTGCGCGGAATCAGCTTGCAGTGCGGCGGGAAGATGGAGGACACGCGAACCAGGTTCTGTGCGGCGACTCCGGCATCACGTAGCGCCATCTCAAACGAGGTCAGGCGCTCTTTGTGCTTGCCAACGCCCTTGGTGAAGAACAGGCGCGTGGGAACCATATTTATGCCCAATGTTTGAACCCTCCAGTGCGTTGCCGGTGAGTCTTGTGGCCAGCTGGGGCGGAGACGGGAGATACCCAGCCACAGGAGAAAAATTATCGCACGTCAGAGGCAGATTCCCCCTTTGAATCAGGGCAAACGCCTCTAAATTTCAACCAGCACCCAGGAAGAACAAGCAACAGCAAAAGCCTTAACGCGGAGGACGCGGAGGTTTCGCAAAGCTCGCAGAGGGTGTCGTAGCGGCCTTTGCGTTTTTCCTCTGCGCCCTCTGCGTTAAGGCTTTTTGGCTGTCTGCCACGAATTTGCTGAGAAATAGGATGCGTTTGCCCTGCCGCTCAAAATACAGGATGGCGTCGAAAAACAAACAACCAAAACGCAGTGAAAGACGATGTTGCTCGACGATGAATTTCTGCTAACTTTAGATGTGGCCCAAAGTTTGCCCGCGGCCGCGGTAATTTGTTCCCCCTGCACCGTTCTTGCCTTGCAAAAACCCATCACCCGGCAGCGGAAAGCTGTCCCTCAAGGAGTGCCATGTCGAGCGAATTTCGCAACTTTCTGGAATTGTCCTACGAAGAACTGGAAGACCTGAACCTGAAGGCTAAGGACCAGCGCAAAAAGCGCGTGCCTGCCGATGTTATCCAGGAAGAGCGCCTGAAGTACCTTACTGACACACCGGGCATCAAGGCTGTGACCGTGCTCTTTTCCGACCTCGAAGGCCGGCTGCACATGCTCGACTACGACAAGAAGTTCCTGGTCAAGAGCTATGACAACCTGACGTTCGACGGCTCTTCGATCCGCGGCTTTACAGCGCAGCGCGAGAGCGATCTTCGCCTTGGCCTGGACTGGAGCGCGTTCTACTGGACGCCAGCCGACGTCTTCGGTTCCGGCAAGGTTCTGGTGTTCGGCGAAGTGATCGACAAGAACGGCGGACACTACTCGGGCGATCTGCGTGGCGTGCTGAAGAGCTTTGCCAACGAGCAGTTCGAGAAGAACGGCTACACCCTGAATGCGGCCAACGAGATCGAGGGCTTCCTCTTCGACGGCATCGATGCCGAGCGCACGTTCCACGAGACGGGCAAGTTCGAGTACGTCAACCAGGGCGGCTACTACCACTCACTGCCGGGCGACCCCCTGCGTGAGTTCATCGACACCACCGCTGAAGTGCAGCGCGCGATGGGTTTTGAGAATGAGAAAGACCATCCTGAGGTTGCCCCCTCGCAGTTCGAGATCAACTACTCGTACGGTGATGTCGTGGCTGCCGCCGACCAGATCCAGCTCTACAAGCTGATCTGTCGCCAGGTTGCGACGCAGATGGGCATGACCGCGAGCTTCCTGCCGAAGCCTGTTACAGGTGTGAACGGTTCGGGCATGCACACCAACGTTTCGATCACGAACAAGGCCGGCAAAAATCTCTTCTGGGATCCGAAGGGCGACGAGAAGATCTCGAAGTTTGCATGGGGTTTTGTGGACAAGATCCTCACCCACGGCAACGACCTCTGCCTGCTGCTGAATGCCAGCGTGAACTCGTATCGCCGCCTCGATCCTCACTTCGAGGCTCCGAACCAGATCAAGGCTTCGGCCACCGATCGCGGTTCGATGGTGCGCATCCCCATCGGCAATGAGAAGTCGGCGCGCGTTGAGGTTCGTTCGGTCGGACCGGATGCGAACCCCTACATGGTGCTGCACTCGGTCTTCAAGACCGGGCTGCAGGGCAACACGTCGAAGATCAAGAACCTGCGCCAGGCCGAACGGTATCTGCCGGACAACATCTACACCGCGCTCGAAGACTTCCGCAATGCGGAGTGGACGAGCGAGTTGCTGGGCGAAGATGTGAAGGCACGCTACGCCGATCTGAAGCAAGCATCGGCAGACCGCTGCGCACGGCTGCTCGGCACCATCGTCAAGCCGTCGGAGATCCAGTTCCACCACGACGTGTACAACCAGCTGCTGTGGGGCCAGTTCTAAAAGCCTTGTACGTGATCACGCAAAGAAGGCCGGCGATTGCCGGCCTTCTTTGCGTCAGCGAGACAAACCTGAAGCATATAGCTGAGTTGCTGGCGGATCTGGAGCAGTTCCCGCAGAAGTGTGGGTCAACTTACACGGGTAGTTTTCGATTGCATGAAGATAAGGCGAGGCAACATCGCTAAAACAGGTGAGAATCTAGCGCCAACGGCGCGGCATATACCAGCCTGGGGTGAAGCCCCAGGTGAGTGAACCACCATAACCCTGAGGGCTGAAGGCCCGATATATCTCGGCTCCACAGGCGCGACATGCCGAGCAATCGCACAGCCGATTTATCTTTCTCTTAGAGCGCCGTCCATAGCTCTACGCGTATCTCGTACCGCATGAGATCGTGCCGACAGAGACGAGATATACCGGGCTTTCAGCCCTTGATTCATCATTCGATCCTTTACCTGGGGCTACGCCCCAGGCTGGTATATGCCGCGCCGTTGGCGCTGGATTCTCATAGGCTCTGATTGCATTGACTCACCTCATCTTCACGTGATGCCCCGTGTCCACTATGTTCCGTGGTTCTCTCTACATCTTTTCAGGAGCTTCTCTAGTAGCCGTGCTGTGAGATTTGCCGGACAGCTTTTATAGCAGCAGCCACTTGTTGTTTATGCGCCTTTCTCCGTTCCAACCGTTCACGGTGACGATCAGGAATCTCGAAATCAGGCGCAGAACGCAAGAAAGCGAGGACGTCATCGTGCCATTGTTGGTCTGTGCGTTCGTCTTGCTTTACTTCCGGACGTTGGCTTGCCAGCAGATGCTTCCATTGATCGATAGACAGAATCACCGCAGTCTCAACCCCGCGACGCGTGACGATCTGCGGCCCATTCTTCGCGGCGTGGTCGATCACCTCGCCGAGCTTTGCTTTTGCGTCGTTTAACTGCCAGGGTGACATATCCAGGTCCTCATCTATTTCGCGACATAGGATAACGCGCAGCGGGGGTCTCTTCTCATTCTGGCCGTTTATCGGGCGATGGCGTTGCCAGTCGCATTTTACCGGTGGTACGGTGGCCGCATCACGAATAAGAGGGCCAACACGATGCAGACCAGCTACAACGACATTCCAGTACCCAGCGACGGACAGGCAATCGAATACAGCAACGGCGAGTACACCGTTCCCGATCATCCGATCATTCCGTTCATTGAAGGCGATGGAACAGGCCGCGATATCTGGCGCGCGTCGCAGCGTGTGTTCGATGCGGCAGTGGAGAAAGCCTACGGCGGCAAGCGCTCGGTGAAGTGGTTTGAGGTGCTGGCTGGCGAGAAGAGTTATCGCAAGACGCAGAACTGGCTGCCTGATGACACCGTGAAGGCGACAGTAGACTTTCGCGTGTCGATCAAAGGACCGCTGACAACGCCGGTGGGCGGTGGCATCCGCAGTCTGAACGTGGCGCTGCGGCAGTTGATGGATCTGTATCAGTGCGTGCGTCCGGTGAAGTACTACAGCGGCGTGCCGAGCCCGGTGAAGCATCCCGAGCAGCTCGATGTTGTCATCTTCCGCGAGAACACGGAGGACATCTATGCGGGCATCGAGTTCCGCGAGGGGACGCCGGAGGCCGCGAAGTTCATCGCCTTTGTAAACGACGAGATGCTGAAGGGCACAAAGAAGAAGGTGCGGCTGGACTCCGGTGTAGGCGTGAAGCCAATCTCGATTACAGGCTCGAAGCGGCTGGTGCGTGCGGCGATTCAGTACGCGATCGACAAGCAACGCAAGACCGTGACGCTGGTCCACAAGGGCAACATTCAGAAGTTCACCGAGGGCGCGTTTCGCGAGTGGGGCTATGAGGTCGCAACCCAGGAGTTCCGCGAGCACACCGTGACCGAGCGAGAGAGTTGGATTCTTGGCAACCTGGAACAGAACCCGAAGCTGACACCCGAGGAGAACGCCGCTCTTGTCGAGCCCGGAATCGAGTTCGCCGCGAAGGAGTTCGGCGAGAGCATCGTGCAGGAGGTGCGCGATGTCGTGGCGAGCATCGGCGCGACCCATGGCAATGGCCAGTGGAAGAACAAGATCCTGGTGAACGATCGCATCGCCGACTCGATCTTTCAGCAGATCATCATTCGGCCTTCTGACTACAGCGTGCTCGCGACGACGAACCTCAACGGCGACTATATCTCTGATGCCGCAGCAGCGCAGGTTGGCGGGTTGGGAATCGCCCCGGGAGCGAATATCGGCGATGGCTACGCGGTGTTCGAAGCGACGCACGGAACAGCGCCGAAGTATGCGGACAAGGACGTCATCAATCCGGGATCGGTCATACTTTCTGGCGTAATGCTGTTCGACTTTCTGGGCTGGAGCGAAGCGGCACGGCTGATCGAAAGCTCGATGGAAAAGACCATTCAGCAGAAGTTCGTGACGTATGACTTCGAGCGGCAGATGCAGGGTGCGACGAAGGCGAAGACTAGCGAGTTCGCCAGCCGGATGATTGAGAATATGGGGTGAGCGCGGCCTCTTGACGCTCCGATTACAGAACTCGACAGGCAGTGATCTGATGGGCAGCGATCAGAATTTGATCGGCTTGCGGTGCCGCATTTGGCCGCGCGGAGGAAGAGGGATTTCGAAGTACGGCCCGCATCGGAGAATCTCAAGGAGTGTCGGCTTTTTCGGTTGCTGACTTTGCTCCCAGCTATCAAATGACTGGACTACCGCAGCCTTCACGCCGCGTTGCGTAATGACCTGGGGGCCATGATCCTTTGCGGCAGCGATCACTTCGCTCAACTTTGCCTTTGCTTCCTGTAGCTGCCACGTCGCCATTCCCGCTCCTCCCGATCAGACTAGCATCCTTGAAATGACGGTGGGATTGGCCGGTTAGCGGTCAAATGTTCGGCCGCTGGCAGGTATCATTAAAGGGACGACACGCAAGAGCCTGCGACCGCGGGCGCTACGGGCGCCATACTCTTCTGGAGATTTCATTCACCATGCGTAAGAAAGTCACTATTGTCGGTGCCGGAAACGTCGGCGCTACTGCCGCTCATTGGATTGCAGCGAAAGAACTCGCGGACGTTGTGCTGATCGACGTGATCGAAGGCGTGCCCCAGGGCAAGGCGCTGGATCTGCTGCAGGCCATGCCCATCGAGAAGCGCGATTGCGCGATCCTGGGCACGAACGACTACGCCGATACCGCGAACTCCGACATCGTTGTGATCACCGCCGGCATTGCACGCAAGCCCGGCATGAGCCGCGACGACCTGTTGAACACCAACTTCAAGATCATGAGCGATGTGGTCGAGAAGGCCGTGGAGGCTTCGCCCAATGCCATCCTCGTTATCGTGTCTAACCCCCTCGACGCGATGGCGCAGACCGCCTTCAAGAAGGCCGGGCTGCCGCGCGAGCGCGTGATCGGCATGGCTGGCGTGCTCGATTCCGCGCGCTTTCGCACGTTCATCGCGGAAGAGCTTAAGGTATCGGTAGAGAACGTTACAGCATTCGTGCTCGGCGGACACGGCGACACGATGGTGCCGCTATCGCGCTACTCGACAGTGGCCGGCATTCCCATCACGGAGCTGATAGAGCCGACACGGCTGAAGGAGCTGGAGACGCGCACAGCCAATGGCGGCGCAGAGATCGTAAAGCATCTCAAGACCGGATCGGCATACTACGCTCCTTCGGCGGCGGCTGTGGAGATGGTCGAGGCGATCCTGAAGGACAAGAAGAAGATCCTTCCGTGCGCCGCGTATCTGCAGGGCGAGTACGGCATCAATGGCCTGTACGTTGGTGTGCCTTGCAAACTCGGCGAGAAGGGGCTGGAGCAGATCATCGAAATCAAGCTCACGGCTGAGGAGCAGGCTGCGCTGAACAAGAGTGCAGAGGCAGTGCGCGAGCTGTGTACCGTAATCGGCGTGGCATAGCCGAATGAATGAGGCACTGGGTGGTGGGTCCATCTACAGGATGGCCCACTGTCAGCCGGCCGGCGATCTCAGCGGATATTGGCCTCTTTTTACTAAGGTAGAGATTTTGTGCCAATATAATAGCGTTATGGGTATGCGGAAGATGACCTTCGACATTCCGGATGAAGTCGCGGAGCGGTTTAATAGCGAAGTGCCCGCGTCGGAGCAGTCCGGCGTTGTGGCGAAGCTATTGCTGCGTCGAAGGACCACGCCAACCTGGACGGACGAACAGTTGGCTGCGGCTTGTGATGCATTGAATGCTGATCCCAATATTGCAGAGTTAGAACGAGACATGGATGCGCTAAGTGGGGATGGACTGGATGAGTATCCGTGGGATGCACCCGCTTCGCGGTGAGGTATGGTGGGTGCGGCTTGATCCGACGGTGGGTTCAGAGATCGCCAAGACGCGCCCCTGTGTTGTGATGACAACCGATCGGTTGAACGAGAGGCGCCGGACAGTAGTTATTGTGCCGATTTCTACGGGGCCAAAACCAGAACCCCCTTTGAGCATAGCGGTGAACGGTGGTGGAAAGGCCGGCGTGGCCGTGATCGATCAGGTGAGAGCGGCCTCAAAGGAGCGGTTTGGCCGCAGAATGGGTCAATTGGCCGCTGCCGAAATGGCTGCTATCGAAGATGGTTTACGGCGAGCCTTGGACTTGGAATGAAGAGGGGCCGTTGACAAAGAGTTGACGCTGCCTTGGATTTTGAGAGGTGTTTCTAACATGGCCAAAGACGTGAGGATATACAAGTACGAATCACGCAAGGATGCGGAAGCAAGAATCCGAAGTGCAAAACGGTTGGTGGTGATATTGATCCCTCTCTTGCAAGGTGAAGCGGAAATCCTCCATACACATCGCAAATCCATTATGAGCGAAGCACTTTGGAAGCTCACTGAAGCCGAGACGCAGAAATATAAGACCCGCTATTGCTCGAAGGCAGTGTGGGAATTGCCTGATTTGGATTCTGCGGGTATTGACCTTATTCATGAGCATGTCTTTCAGAAGGCAATTATGGCCGAGCAGTTACTCCGTGATGTCTCTATGGATGTCAAAAAGACTCTGGAGAATGCTTTCGGCTGCGTAGTGACAAAAAAGGAACATGATCGCTTGGCTGATTACGGCCACGAAGATGGCTGGAAACGGTATCGGATGGCTGGAATCGCCGTGGTCAACGCAGAAAAAAGCGATAGAACCACAGGTAAAGTCTCGTTTGTTCCGCAGACGCTTTGATCTTCTGAAACCAAAAGGCCGCGGGCTGAAGCCCGCGGCCTTTTGGTTTCGCTTTTGGCATGGCATGAAGCCATGCTTTTCCGGTTGGAGCAGAATTACGAACGCTCGATCGTGACGCTCTCCAGCACAACCGGCGTCTTGGGCCGGTCCATGCCATCGCGGGCAACCTTGCTGATCTTCTCGACGATGTCATACCCTTCGGTGACTTCGCCGAAGATGGTGTGCTTGCCCGTGAGCCAGCTGGTGTCGGTAACGGTGATGAAGAACTGCGAGCCATTGGTGTTGGGGCCAGAGTTGGCCATGGCGAGTTTGCCGGGAGCCTTGAAGTGGTGTGGGCTGCCTTTGGTCTCGTCGGCGAACTTGTAGCCGGGGCCGCCCATGCCGTTGCCTTCGGGGTCGCCGCCCTGGATCATGAACTCGGGAATCACGCGGTGAAAGATGGTGCCGTCAAACAGCTTGGCGCCCTTCTTCGAGCGCGAGTTCCACTCTTTGGTGCCTTCGGCCAGACCGATGAAGTTGGCGACCGTCTCGGGAGCTTCGGTCTCGAAGAGTTTACAGACGATAGTGCCTTCGGAGGTCTTGAAGGTTGCGGTAGTGGGCATTGGTTCTCCTTACGTTTGTTAGTTGAGGATTGGATGCTTTGCGAGGGCTCGCGGTGGTTTGTTTCCAGCGACGAGCTACAAGAAAATCAGCTGCGAGGAAGGACGTATTGATTCCCTTACTTGGGCTGAGGCTGGGCCGCAGGTTGTGGGGCTGCAGGCTGGGTGCTGGCGGGCGCAGCCCCTGGAACAACGGGCTCCGGTGGAAGAGGTTTACCGTCGGGAACGATCGTCACTTTGTTCATGACAACCGGGGTAAGAGGTTTGTCCTCGGCGTTGCGTTCCACGCGAGCGATCGAAGCGACGAGCAGAACGGTATGCGCGTCGCACTGGCCGAAGATGGTGTGCTTGCCGTTGAGATCCGGAACGGGAGCTTCGGTGATGAAGAACTGCGAGCCGTTGGTGTTGGGACCGGAGTTGGCCATCGCCAGGCGGCCAGGAACGTCGAAGCGAAGCGCGGGTGAGAACTCGTCCTCAAAGTAGAAGCCGGGATCGCCGGCGCCGGTTCCGAGACGGTCTCCGCCCTGGATCATAAAGTTGGGGATAACGCGGTGAAAGGTTGTGCCATCGTAGAACGGCTTGCCGGTAATCTTCTTCTGCGTCGTAGGATCGGTCCACGCCTTCGTGCCCGTGGCGAGTCCGATGAAGTTGGTGACAGTGGCCGGTGCTTCCTTGTCGAAGAGCTTGCAGGTAAGCCGGCCCATCGTGGTATCGAAGACAACGGTTGGCCCCGTAGGCTCAGCAGGCGGCGCGTCATGCGCGGTCGTGCTGGGCGCGTCGGGTAACGGGGCCGGAGTCGTGGCCTGTGCTGAAGAAACCTTGGCTGCTGTGGCTGAGAGGACGAGCGAGCAGAGGAGGGCTGGGAGCTTGAGGTTCGCGAACGTCATTTCAGGTATAAGGCTACTCCGAAGAGGCGGACAGGGCAAAGGCGGGACTCTGGAATAAGAGGCCATTTTGGCCTCCGTGTAACGTTTCGATGGCATCGTATATCCCAGGTCTCAGGAGGATTCAATCGTGGTCAAGAAGGCAATCTGGGTGATGTTGAAGGCGAAACCGGGCAAAGAGTCAGAGGTAGAAGCGTTTCTGAGCCAGGGTGCTCTCTTAGCCAAAGAAGAACCGCTTACGGTGAACTGGTATGGCGTCAAGATGGCTCCGGGTATCTATGGCGTGTTCGATACGTTCGCTGGCGAAGAAGGCCGCGACGCGCACCTGAGCGGCGAAATTGCGAAGGCGCTGATGGCGAACGCACCAGATCTGTTCTCGAATGAGATACGAATCGAGAAGATGGACGTTCTGGCGTCGAAGTAGAACGACAATGGCAAGAGCCTTTAACGCAGAGGGCGCGGAGGTTTCGCGGAGGTCGCGATGGAAACCGTGGCGGCCTCCGCGAAACCTCCGCGCCCTCTGCGTTAAAGATTTTGTTCTGCTGCCCCCTGAACATCGGCAAAAACGCGAAGCAGATTGCCACCGAGGAGCTTCTTCATCTGCTCCTCGGTGTAACCACGCCGCAGGAGAGCAGCAGTAATCTTTGGCAGATCCGCAGCGCTGGCGATCTCCGCAGGCAGCAGAGCAAAGCCGTCGAAATCGGAGCCGATGCCGACATGATCGATGCCCGCCACCTGGGCGACATGATCGAAGTGGTCGATCAGTGATTCAAGGGGCGCAAGCGGTATGGGATGCTGCGCATAGAACTCGCGGTCGACCGCAAGAGGAACCGCATAGGGAACAGGCTCACCGCGTTCGAGATACGGAGCAGCCGCAGCCGCATAGAGCGGTTCGCGTTGCGGTAGTGTTGCGGACCAGGCGGTACGCCAGTTGTCATCGATAAACGAGGGATAGAAGTTCACCATGACGACACCGTTGTTGGTTGCGATCGCGCGCAGCTGTTCATCCGTAAGATTGCGCACGGAATCGGTGAGAGCACGCGCGCTGGAATGCGACGCGATGATAGGAGCGTGCGTAGTCTGCAGCACATCCCAAAATGTTTTGTCGGACACGTGGCTCACATCGACCATCATGCCGAGGCTGTTCATCTCGCGGATCACGCTGCGCCCGAAATCTGTAAGCCCATCATGGTGCTGAACGCTGGAATCGTCGAGGTCACCGGAGCTGTCCGCCCACTCGTTGCTGTTGGACCACGTGAGTGTCATGTAGCGCACTCCGAGACGATGGTAGACGCGCAACAGGCCGAGATCGGCTTCAATCGAGTGTCCCCCTTCAATCCCCAAGAGCGCACAGAAGATACCGTCCTGATGGGCCTGCACGATGTCTGCAGCCGTAAGGCCGAGACGCATCGTGGTGGGATGTTTGCGAAGCTGTTCGTAGACGCCGTCGATGAGTTGCAGCGTACGGAACGCGTAGCGGTCACGCCATTGCGTGGGTTCCACCCAGATGGCGAGGAACTCAGCGGAGAGGTTGCCCTGCCGCGCACTCTCGAGGTTCAGCATGCCTGCACCCAGCGGATCGGAGAAGTTCCAACCCTCGTCCACAAAACGCTGCGGAGTGTCGGCGTGGGTATCGATGACGAGAGCGGAGGCGTGAAATTGTGCGGGATCGTGCATGTAATTGAGGTCGCAGATGTTGTGCTGCCCGCGAGGTTTGATTGTAACAATGCAGAGAAATTCTTACTGGAGAAGACGGCAACCCGCGAGCGGGTACAGGCCATCTGTTACAGGGCAGAGGTGATTTATGGGAATTGGCGTAAATGCAACCAAAACGGCATCACGACCTTCGCACGAAGCGATCGAGGACACCGGTGGTAACCCGATCACCGGGGCCAGAACTCCGGCCGAACGCGTTGACCAGGCAGCCATGGAGAGCGCCAAACGCGCGCAGAACCGGGTTCACGATAACGAGACGAAAGATCCGGGAAGCTCGATCTTTACGAAATAGGTCGATACGACAAGATGGAAGCAAATCCATCAAGCAGATGGATGTATCAACAGAAGCCCCGCTTGGCGCGGGGCTTCTCTGTTGATGCACCTATGTAAAGTGCCTTTGCTTTTCTGGTTGTCATTCCGAGCGTAGCGAGCGAACCTGCTTTCTCCCGCTTTTCGTTCGTACTGCCACGGACGTTATGCGCCCCGCCACAAAGGACGCTCTTTTCGTTCTTACCCCTATTTTTCTGGGTGAGGCAGACAAAGAACGGGAGACAGCAGGTTCGCTCGCTACGCTCGGAATGACAACCAGAAAAGCAAAAACAGTGATATCACCCTAAAACGCCGCTGCCCCAGCCTCTGCAACGCTATGATCCTGCTCACCAGAGCCCCCACTCACGCCGATAGAACCAACAACCTTGTCATCCTGCTTGATAGGAATGCCGCCGGCGAAGATCATGACCTTGCCATCGTTGGACGCGTGGATACCAAAGAATTGGCCACCGGACTGTGAGTGTGCTGCGAGTTGGCCCGTTTCGATGTCGAAGGCGCGTGAGGTCCAGGCCTTCTTCTGAGCGATGTCGATGGAGCCCATCCAGGCATTCTCCATACGCTCAAAGGCAAGCAGGTGGCCACCTGCGTCGGCGACAGCGATACACATGGGCTGTTTGATCTCCTCAGCCTTCTTGGTGGCAGCGGCGATGATGCGGCGGGCGTCGACGAGTTGCAGAGTTTTGACGATGATGCTCATAGTGCGAGGTTCTCCTTCAGCTAGTAACGTACGTCAGACGATTGGATGCAAGAACAAGGTTTCAACATCATCCTTCCCCTCCAAAGGGATGTGTAAGAAGGACGTCTATCGGATACTCTTTCCAGAGTATGTCCGACTTCCCTGCCCCCGACCCAGACTTCATGCAACTCGCCATCGCCGAGGCGCGCGCCGCCGAGTTCGCCGGCGAGGTCCCTGTCGGTGCGATCATCGTCTCGCCCACGGGGGAGATCGTCGGGCGCGGCAACAACCAGGTTCTCCGCACCAACGACCCCACAGCTCACGCGGAGATCGTCGCCCTCCGCGCCGCCGGCCTCGTGCTGAGCAACTACCGCCTCCTGACACCGGAAGGCGGCTGCACGCTCTACTGCACGCTTGAGCCCTGCGCCATGTGCGCGGGAGCCATCCTGCACGCGCGCATCGCACGCCTCGTCTTCGCCGCACGCGACCCCAAGGCCGGCGCCTGCGGTTCTGTTCTTTCCGTCATGAATCATCCCGCACTCAACCATCGTGTCGAAGTCATCGAAGGCGTGCTCGCCGAAGAGTGCAGTGCCATGCTCACCAATTTCTTTCGCGCTCGCCGGGCATCGCAAACCTCCAGCAACCAGTCCGCATCAGACTTGTTGACGGAGGGCAGTACCGGTGGCAACACGTAAAGCTCCTGCAAAGAAGTCCGCAGCCAAATCAGTCACAAAGAAGTCACCCGCGAAGAAATCCACCACCCCACCCTCGCGCCGCTGGTCCGCCAAAGTCGATACCGACTCCACGCATCCCGACCACGAACTCTTTCTGCAAAGCGCGCCGAAGATCGCCCAGGCGCTCGCTACCAAGCGCGTCTCGCCGAAGGGTCCTGCCTCGGGCATGCAGATGCTGAACTTCTACATCAACCGCGCCGGAAAGAATCTCTCCAAGGAACGCATAGTCACGTTGGAGCGGGCGAAGGATCTGCTCTCCGGCATCATTGCCAAAGCGAAGACACCTGCAAAGAAATCAGCTCCGAAGAAAGCCACGAAGGAAAAGAGCGCGTCAAAAAAATCCGCCTCTCGCTAGTACTACAGTTGTACTTACAACCCAACCCCAAACGCCTGTCATTTTGACCGACCAACGGGAGTGGAGAAACCCCTGTATTTTGGGGATGCTTGTACTACCAAAGTGGCTAAAGAGATACCCGAGATTCCTATCGTTAGCCGCAAAGTACGTTCTCGCTGCGAGCAAATGTGCCCTTGGAAACATCGCAAAATGCAGGGGTTTCTCCGCTCCCGTTGGTCGGTCGAAATGACAGGCCTTTGGGGGTCAGGCGGCAACTAGCCCCCTCCGTCAGTAATTTCTATTCAAAAAATCGCGCAAAGACTCCAGCCGAAAGCTAGCATCTCCCACTTCAATCCCCAGGAGAAGCTGCGTGCTGCTAAGTTGATTGCGGAAGTCCAACGCCGCCGTAGTGTCCGCATCGCTCACCAGTTGCAGGCTCTTCTCGATCTGCTGTGACTCCTGCTGGAGGGATTTGAGCCGGTTCTCCTGCGCGGTAATGTTGTCCGTAACCTGCACCCGCAGAACATCCATATTGCGAACGACATCCCCCTCCTGCACCTTCTTCCAACCCGCATACGCATCGACCGCCCTGTCCAGATGCCGGTCAATCGCACGGCTGGCGAAGTTATACGTCGCAGTCACCTCTCCGTAAGGCTCCACACGATTGGCTACCGGATTGATCTGCTGATGCGCGCCCACAGTAAGCGCAACGTCCCAGTTGTTTTGGCGAGCGAGCTTGTCCTGCACCTTCTGCTCCGCGATGTCAGTAGCCTGCTTGTCGGCCACCTGTTGCTTGAGCGACTGGGCCGCAAGCTGCGGCACATAGAGGGCGGCGATCTTCGACTGCGTATCCGCGCGATCCGCCTCGAGCTTGATCCTGTTCACCTGAAGCTCCAGAAGCATGGGGCGAGTCATGTTCTGGGCTTCCACCATCTTCGAACTCTTGTCGATAAGATCGTCCAGCGACTTCATCGCCTGCTCAATCAGATCGAGGCGGTGGGTAAGCGCCTGTTTCTCGATGCTGGGGAGCGCGTATTGAAGATACTGCTGGACGCCCGTGGTGGCCTTGTAGAGATCGCAGTTCTTGCGCGCGGCGTCCACAGTGATCCCGGCTTTTTTATAGCTCGAAAGGCTAAGCGACGCACCCGCGACAAGCTGCGTTGGCAGGCCAGTCTCGGGCTGAGTGAACGCACCGAGCGCATTGGGCGTGCGCAGCAGATCGCTCTGCGCCGCTGCCTGCTCGGTGAGATACGCACAGTAGGCCTGCGGATCGCTCTGGATACTGGATTGGCTGGTCTGGGCCGTTGCGTAGGTCCATGCGAACAGCAGCGCGACGGTGACAGAGATCGTATAGCGACGGGACATTCTTTCCGCTCCTGACACTCAGAACAGCAATGGCTTGCGGCCGAGAAATACGGTCTGCGACTTCGCCGAGTTGGGATGCGAGAGATTCATCTGGATCATCAGACCGCGCACCTGCGTCTTGAAGATCGGATGGGTGATCTGTTCTTCTCCCAGAAATATCTGTTGCACCGTGCCGACCTTACGGCAGAGGACCATATTGAAATAGCAGTCATAGATCGGCGAACCTACTTTGGCGTTGGCCTGATTGTCATAAGGAACAAACGCGAAGTAGAGCCGATTGGTGCCGGTGGCGTTCAGGTAATAGGGGCTCTGCTTGGCTGTAGCAATGGCCTGGCGCAGACTCTCGACCTGGCGGTTGTCTTCCTGCAACTGTTTCTGTGCGACGTTGATGGCGACATCCAGCTGGGCAATCTCAGAACGGAGTTCGGCCTGCTTTTCCAGCACATCGAGTGACTTGGTGCCGATTGTCGTTTTGTCGAGGATGCTGTCGGTAAGCATGACCTCGCCGATCTTGCTGTCGGTGTACGAGTCCTGTGCCTGGTTGATCGCCGCGACCTGCGTGGCAGCATCTCCCTTGGTAATCAGTCCAGCCGCAAGGTCTTTGTGAATCTGATCTTCTACCTGCTGAAGCTGGGTAAGAACCCGTTGTGTCTTCACGTTGTCACCCTGCTTCTGCGTGTCCAGCGTGACCAGCTCCGGCCCTGTGGAACGATCGTGGCTGCGTTCCCGCGCGATAGCCCGCTCTAACTCAGGGTCGAGCGCCTCCAGCGACCCGCGATGCCTCGTCATCTCATCAAGGCTGCTCTGCTGTCGGGTGACATCCACCTTGAGGTCTTCTATCGTCTGTCTGCTAAGAACAAGCTTCTGCAGAAAGTCGAGGCTCTTTTCATCGGAAGCCGAGAGAATGATGGGCGCGCACCAGGTACCGTTGACCGCATAGAAGCCCATGACGAAGGCGTAGGTAAGAATGCCTCCAAGCACCGCATAGAGCACCACGACGGCGAATATCCGATAGAGCGTGATGATTGACTTGTAGAGAAACGACTGCCGGCGCGGGGGCGCTGCCGGCGTAGTTGGAAGCGTGTCGGAGAGCGGTTCAGGAAGCGGATCCTGACGCGGATCTGGAAGGGAATTAATTGCCGGCGTTGCCAAGAGGCACCTCTTGTTGTTTGGTTCGTGTGCCCCAATCGGCAGAGTCCATGGTGAGAAGCGCGAGAGGGGTGATAAAGAGCGTACTGACGATCGACCACGCAATATAAGCGCCGAAGGCCAGCGGATGCTTGAGTGTCTCGGCGGGGCTGTACTTACTGATGACCCAACTGAAGACACAGGCAATGCCGAGGTACAGCACGAGCGGCATGGGCCCCGTCCAGGCGAGAGGATCCGTGGTGAGCATCGTAACGATCACCAGCATGGCGACGATAGCCCCCAGCGGTGTGAGCACAAGGGTAAACACCGTGTTCGGATGCAGCTTCCAGACATGCTGCGGCAGCGTTCTGAGGGTATAGAAGAGGTCTCGCACAATGCTGCGCCGCCAGCGAAGCTGCTGCTTGAAGAGAACCGATAGCGTGGTGGGAACGGTTGTCCAGCAAAGTGCGTCGTTGTTGATGTAGGTCCCGTAGCCGCGGAGCAGCGTTTGATGCGTAAGAAAGCGGTCTTCCCCCTGGTTGACGGGTATGCCGAACCAGTGGCGCCCACGGATCGCAGGCTCAATTTCGAGCAGCAGCTTGCGCCGAATGGCAAAGAGGCAACCACTGATGCAGCAGACACTGCGAGTCCAGTTCTCAGGGATCTTATAGAGTTCAAACGCCGTGTAGTAGATGATCGTCTGGATGACCGTGATGACACTGTCGTTGGGATTGCGCACGCCGACGCGGCCTCCCACGGAACCGATACCCGGCTCCGCAAAGCAGGCGGTGAGCTCGCGAATGCAATCGGGATGAAAGATGCAGTCGGAGTCGATCGAGATGATCACCTCTGCGCTGGAGTGCTGTAGAGCGTTGCAGACGGTGCGAGCCTTGCCGCAGTTGACCGCATTGCGGCCAGTACGGATTCGGATATTGGTGAAGTCGCGCTGGGCCTTGACCATCCACTGGTAGCTGTCATCGACAGAACAGTCGTCCTGCGCTATGACCTCAAAGAGGTCCGTGGGGTATCTGCTCTTACTAATGCTCTCAATCGTCTCGTAGACGGTCTTGCCTTCGTTATAGCAAGGCAGGAGAACACTCACCGTGGGCGTCCAGGTGTAGTCCTTCCTGGCCTTCGCGCTCGGGAAAGACCACTTGAGAATAAGCCCCATGAGGTACTTCACGACGGAGATCAGGAGACATAGAAACATCACCAGCCAGAGAAGTATGGGTGCCACGTGACCGCCTTATTACTGTGTAACGTGTTTGTACTATACAAAATACGTACCAGTAACCTATCTGGCCTCAACAAATCGTCATCCCGACTGCAAGAAGGCCAGAAGAACCCATTTCTGCATCCCGCGAAGCCTCAACGCTCAAGGAGCGACACGTCCCCACACCTGCAAGGAAAAGACTGCGTCAAAAAATTGACCTGTTAGCCATATCGCAGACACTGGTATCCTTCGTTGCATAAAGCTCCTACACAGTTCCTGGTTTTAAAAGGACGACCTTGACTGATCTCACCCCGTTCCCCGCTGGCGATCCGTCGGTAAGGGTCGACTCTCCACAGCCTGGGCAGATTGGCGCCCTCTCGCACCGTCTCATTGCGTTTTTCATAGACGCCATCATTCTCTTCGTCACCGGTACCGCCATCGCACTCCCGTTCTCCAGCACATTCTCCCGGCTAGGCCTTTGGGGACGGTTGATCGGCTTTTGCATCGCCCTTTTTTACCTGGCAACTTTTAATAGCGAGCTGGGAGCGGGACAGACGGGCGGAAAGCAATTGATGCGCCTGCGGGTTGTCGACTCGCAAGGACGAACGATCTCCTTTGGAAAATCTCTTGTTCGATATTCCATACTCGCAATTCCCGTCTTTCTTAACCGGCTACCAGTACCCATCGGCCGAGCGCCAGGAATCATCACTTTTTTCCTGAGTGTGGCCATCTTCGGTATTGGCGGAGCCACACTTTATCTCGTGCTCTTCAATCGGAACACCAGGCAGGGACTGCATGATCTCGCAGCCGGAAGCTATGTGGTCGAAGCGGACATAAGCGGCCCGGTGAGAGTGCGGCCAATCTGGAAGCCGCATTGGGTCATACTCGCTCTTCCTTTACTGGTTTCGGGAATCTTTGTAACGGTTACGTACAACTGGCTGGGGCAGAATGGCTCTTTCCCCGAAATCATGCAGGATATAAGACTGATCGAAGGTGTTGATGGAGTCGAAACCTCGAGCGTGATGACAGGGACTCAGCACTTCGCGAGCAGTGATGAAAGCAAAACTATCTTTACGATAAATGCCGTTTGGAGAGGACCTTGCCACGAAGAACGGTCCCATGCCGGCCATATTGCAGAGCTACTTCTTCAACGCGACCAGAGGATCGAGGAATACGATTTACTCCAGATCGGTGTCACTTGCGGCTACGATCTCGGTATCGCCAGCCATCAGATAAGCCGCAGTATCACGCTCTCTCCATCGGAATGGCAGACCTACCTTGATAACCCTATGACCTCCGATGACGATGCAGCCCTGGGTAATCCGTAGCCGACGTTCGTACTGCTGCATCCTTCAAATTTGCATCGTATCCATATCATCGTTCGAGGAGAGCACTGTGCCCGCACTGCAAGGAAAAGTCGCCGTCATCACCGGATCAGGTTCTGGCATAGGTCAGGCTATCGCTGAGCGCCTCGCGCAAGAAGGGGCAAACTGCGTCGTCGACTATCGCGACCACGTCGAGCAGGCCCAGGCCACAGCGGACAAGATCACTGCCGCCGGCGGCAAGGCCATCCTGGTCCACGCCGATGTCTCCGTGCTCTCCGACTGCAGCAATCTCATCGAACAAGCCTGGCAGCAGCTCGGCTCCTGTGACATTCTCGTCAACAATGCAGGCGTCGAGAAGGGTGCGGACTTCTGGGACGTCACCGAGGCCGACTACGACTTCGTCCTCAACGTGAACCTCAAGGGCGCGTTCTTCCTCACGCAGGCCTTCGTCCGCAAACTGCGTGACGCCAAAAAGCCGGGCCGCGTGATCAACATCTCGTCCGTGCATGAAGACATGGTCTTCCCGCACTTCTCCACGTATTGCGCCTCAAAGGGCGCCATGCGCATGCTGATGCGCGACCTCGCCGTCGAACTCGGCCCACTGGGGATTACAGTCAACAACATCGCTCCGGGAGCAGTCGATACCCCGATCAATACCTCCCTGCTGGCCAACAAACCCAAGCTCGATGCCCTGCTCGCGAACATCCCCCTGGGCCGCCTCGCCCAACCCGGAGAGATCGCCGGCCTGGCCGCCTTCCTGGCCTCCGACGATGCGGCTTATGTCACCGGCAGCACCTACGTCATCGACGGCGGCCTCATGCGCAACTATCACGAGCAGTAGCCGGCCTGAAGAATTAAGCGTGACTTTTCACCGCGTCCAGGCGTCCAATGTTTATATGAAACACCTCGCCGGACTCGCGCTGGCTGTTGTTGTGGTGGCAATACCCCTGTACGCCCAGCGTGGCGGGGGTGGGGCCCGTGGCGGTGGCTTTGCAGGCCACAGTGCGCCGGCGATGCGAAGCAGCGCACCGTCGTTTCACGGAAGCTCCGCTCCTGTAAGCCAGTATCACTACTCCGGCGGGCAGCTTTCCAATGGCGGCAGGCCGTCAGGCTTCGCCCCCATCGCGCAGAGACCCAACTTTTACAATCGCCGCCCCGGCTATCCTGGACCGAATCGCTATCGCAGACCCTATGCTCCCTACTACGGAATAGGAATTCCCTACGGCATTCCAGTCGCCGGTTGGGCCGATTCCGATTACCCCGGCGACTTCGATTCGACCGGCTACGATCCCTCGGCAGGCCAACCCGACGATTCGGGTAATTCTGTTGAAGGCTACGCCCAACAGGCGACCGATCAAGGCCCCCTACCGCCCTATCAGGAGCAGCCGCCCGCTGAGCAACCGTCCGCGGAGCCGCAACCGGCACCGGCGCCTCCCACAGCCGCCCCTGAGAACGAGGATGCCGTCACGCTCGTCTTCAAAGACGGTCGCCCGCCTGAGCAGATTCACAACTACGCCCTGACCCGGACCACTCTCTACGTCCGCGATCAGCACCGTCGCGATATCCCCGTCGACCAGCTTGATCTCGCCGCGACCCAGAAGGTAAATCACGAAGCCGGCATCGACTTCCACGTCCCCGGCGCCGCCCAGTAGCCCCAGAAGTTAGCGCCCTGAGTTATTCATTCATTCAACTATTTTGCGGTACCTGCTCAAAGCGAGGGACCGGCACGGAAGGCTTAGCCCCGAAGGGGCGACCCCATCACAGCCCAGGGTGAAACCCTGGGTTACGATGCCTGACGAGATGTATAGCCCTGAAAGGGCGTTCTATCCTGGTTAGCATCGAAAAGACGCCTGTTGAGGGCTTATCTTCTCCACGCTCCATAACCCAGGGCTTCAGTCCTTTTTGCTTTGAAGGGGCGGGACTGCAGTCCTGCCGTTAGGGCCCCTCGATAAAAGTGGCTTTAGCCACGGAGGATGCGATGCCTGGCTGGCCAGAAAATCCCCATTGGAACACCTCCGTCTCCCTGACGCTTTAGCGTCAGGGAGACGGAGGGTAAGGGAGGCAATCGCCTTTAGGCTACGGAATTAGAGACTCAGACAAATATGGCCTTTAGACCCGGGCCTTCTTTCGGCTGCAGACAAACGACCAGGGCGGTACCCGGATTTAACACTGGGTGATGGCGAAGCGGACGGATTCAGAACTAGAATGAGTCCAATCCATCGCAGCTTGAAGCAGAACCTTGCAAATTATTTTCGTATCCATGCGGGAGCCAGGCCGTTCGCCCGCATCATCCCCACAAGGAGCGTTACGCCCATGTTCCGCATCGTTCAACGAATTATTGGTTTACTCGCAGCCCTTCTCGTCTTTCTGTCCGGCCCGTGCCTTCACGCGCAGGCCCCCATCGTGGAGGAGCCCAACTACACGCCCACGCTGACCTTTGACGTTGCCACCATCCGCCTTTCGCCGCCGCCGGACGCCCACTTCCACGTATCCGTCTCCAGCCCGCCACACTCCAGCCGCTTCGAAGCCACGAACCTCCCCATCAAGGCCCTTCTCCAGATTGCCTACGGCTTCGATGCACCGGTTGTCGACGCCCCGGACTGGGTCAAGAACACGTTCTACGACATCCAGACTCGCTCCGACGAAGCCGCCGACGCCAGGCTCGCCAAGCTCACCGACAACGAGGTCCGGCTGGAAAAGAGGAATGCGATTCGTGTGTTGCTGGCCGAGCGCCTGAGCCTGAAGACGCACCTTGAAACTCGCAACAGCTCCACCTATCACCTCGTCGTGGACAAAGGCGGCGTCAAGATGCACGCTGTGCCCGCGCCTCCGCCACCCGCCAATGGAGAGGCGCCGCCGCCGCCACCACCCACCGACGTCCAGGCGCATGGATCGCAGCATGGCCTCGAGTTCGTCGGATCGAATGCCTCCATGCGGGCCATGACCGGAGTCCTGAGTTCGATGGTAGAAGCGCCCGTCGTGGACAAGACCGGCCTCATCGGCACCTACAATTACACGCTTCAGTTTGGCCGCGAATGGTCGGCAAACGATCCGGAAAGCTGGCCTTCGATCTTCACCGCGCTGCAGGAACAGCTTGGGCTCAAGCTCGAAGCGGTGCATGAGTCCATACCCAACCTCGTCATCGACCACATCACCAAGCCAACCGAAAATTGAGGTGCGTGCTGAAGGCTGTGCTGTACCGTGCCCCATCGCATGGATGGGGTGGCACGCATTGATAATGCGTACGCCGATTAGAAGAGCTACCTATCAGTGACGACAAGACGACGTTTGGTTACCTATCGGATCTCGGTGAGTGCCTTGGCGATCATGCACTCACCGAGATCCGCTGATATCAGACGGCCGACAAGCCGCCGTCGACGGACAACTCCACCCCATTTACGAAGCTCGAATCGTCTGAAGCAAGAAACAGCGCGACCGTCGCGATTTCCTCAGAACGACCCATCTTTCCCCGCGGGATCAGGGATTCGAACATCTCCTTCGCCTCCTTGGTCAGAACTTCTTCCTGCATCGGTGTGGCAATCGGCCCCGGGCTCAGCACGTTCACCCGGATATTCCTGCCCTTCAGTTCGTTGAGCCACGTGCGTGCGAAGGAGCGCAATGCCGCCTTGCTCGCCGCATACACGCCGAAACCAGGAAAACCCTTCACCGAAGCAACTGATCCGGTCATGATGATCGATCCGCCATCGTTGAACAGCGGCAACGCCTTCTGAACCGTAAACAGCGTTCCGCGCGTATTCAGGCCGAAGGCCGCATCGAAGTGCTGCTCGGTAATCTCGCCCAGTGGGGCGGCCTCGCCCTTGCCAGCGCTCGCGAACAAGACGTCGATCTTGCCCTTTTCTCGCTTGACCGTATCGAACAGACGGTCGAGGTCGTCGAGATTGGCCGCGTCACCGCGCACGCCGGTCACGTTCCGGCCAATCAGTTTGACGGCCTCATCGAGCGTCTCCTGCCTCCGGCCCGTGATGAAAACGTAGGCGCCTTCTTCAACGAACCGCTTGGCGCTGGCCAGTGCCAGGCCGCTCGATCCACCCGTGATGACTGCAACTTTACCTTCAAGTTTTCCCATAATTACTTCCTTTCCGTAGATGTGTAACATTCCGTACAGGAGAGTAGAGTTCTTTGGCGGTGGACGAGAACTGCTCGCAAGTCCTAATTTTTTGTCCATTCGTCCAAAATCTGGAGGCTAAGTTGGATCCGATAACAGACATCTTCAGAACGATGCACGTCACCGCTTTCGGTCTGCACAGGCTCGAAGCCACAGCCCCGTGGGGCGTGAAACAGGAAAATCAGGCCGAAGAAAAAGTCACGCCTTCCGGCAAAAAGACTTCCCCAACAGATTTGGCGCACTTCGCCATGCTTTCGCGCGGCAACTGCTGGCTGAGTGTGGAAGGGATTGCAGAGCCGATTCCCCTCACCGGTGGTGATTGCTTTTTGCTGGCTAAGGGGACTTCGATTGTTTTGCGCGACAGCCCGCGAACACGTCCGAAGTGGAGTTTCAGCGAGATCGGGGCCAGGGCCAACGGCAATGTCGCTCTTTATGGAGGTGGTGGCGCACCGACGACCATCGTCTGTGGTTCCTTGAGTTTCGATCGCGCCAGCCTGAAGCCGATCACTCAGTTATTGCCGAGCTTCATTTTGATGAAGGCCGATGAGGCACGCACGCTTGCTCTTCACAACACGGTGCAGGCGCTTGCTTCGGAGATGGCAGAACAGGCGCCGGGATCTGAAGTCGTCGCGACTCGACTGGCCGAGGTTCTGTTTATCCAAGTGCTCCGGGCGCATATCGCGTCGGGACCAGAACGTAACAAAGGATGGCTTCGTGCGGTTTTTGATCCTCAGATGGGCACTGCCCTCAGTGCCATTCACGACAGTGTGAAGACACCCTGGACGGTCGAATCCCTGGCCGAAGCGGCGGGCATGTCTCGCTCTGCATTCGCAGCACGTTTTAAAGAGCTACTCGGACAAACACCACTGGAATACGTAACCGAGTGGCGGATGCAGAAGGCGATGCAGTTACTACAACAGCGTGACAAGAAGCTCATAGACATCGCTCGGTCGGTCGGTTACGAGTCCGACGCTGCGTTCAGTAAGGCGTTCAAGCGAGTTGTCGGGGCCAACCCTGGTGAATATCTCAAACGTGGTTTTGAAGGCCACGGTAATGCCGGAATGGCGGAAGATTTTTGAAGCGGAGAATTCTGACTTTGGCGGCGGGGCCTAGAGCAGTTCCCGTATAGGTGTATAGCGAGCCACAGGTCTATACGCTGTTTTCCCCAAGCGCGTTTATTCGAGCGATGGACGTATGTGGATTAGTCAATGAGGACGATAATTTTGCCTATGCTCTTGCCGGATTCCGATGCCTCGTGAGCCCCGGCAATCTGTTCCAGGGAGAAACACGACGCGATGGTTGTTTTGAGCCACCCTTCCTGCAAGCCTATCGTGGCCGACTGAATGGCGCTCTCATGAGCCTCCCGCGACATCCCGTAAACGTTCACAAAGCGGATGGTCGCATCTAGAAATAAGAGCGGCCAGAACGGAATTGCCGGCTCCGGTTGAGCGTCCGACGCATACGTGGCAATCACACCATTGGGTTTGAGCAGCTTCATGGTCGATGCGAGCGTTTCCCCGAAAGCAACATCGATGACCCTATCTACGGCTGGAGCTCCTGGGGCATCCACAGCCTCCTGGACACGGGCCACCACGTCTTCTTCATGCCGGTTGATCACAAGATCCGCCCCTGCATCTCTGGCCACAATGGCTTGCTCCATACGGCTAACCGTCGTAAAAACCCTGGCGCCGGCCGCCTTCGCGAACTGGATAGCGTGGACTCCTACAGCGCCTGCGCCTCCTGTTACCAGCAAGGTTTTGCCTCTTACGGGACCATCGGCGAATACACAGCGGTGTGCCGTGAGCGCCGGAACACCAAGACACGCACCCCTTTCAAAGGGGACGTTGTCCGGAAGTTCGATCGCATTTTCACTTGGAACAACGACATACTCTGCGGCACAACCGGCTTTACCTGAGACCAAAGCTTCGTAAATCCATACCCTCTGCCCGACTCTTGACTTCGGTACACCATCGCCTACTTTCTCGATCACACCTGCCCCGTCCTGATGCGGGATCTGTCGAATAACTCCCGAGGGAAGTGGCCAGCGAGCCCTCCTTTTCGTATCCGACGGATTGACGCTGGTCACCGACACTCTCACCAGAACCTTGCCGGGTTCAAGCTTGGGCTTGTCGAGTTCACCCACTTGCAATACATCCCTGGCGCTGCCGTTTCGTTCATACCATGCTGCTTTCATCACCTATCCTCGCTTTTAGTGCCACGTTGTTTGGGGGAGTTTTTACAAAGCGCGTTTCCAGTTACTTATCGACTGCGAGCGTCAATTGCAGGAGAGTCTGTGTAATCGGGTTCGAACGGGCATGACCTTCTGCCAATCGATGGAAGAGGCTGAGATCTTTCGCAGGAATCTTAGAAGCCGCGAGTATGCTCTTCTTCTCCACGAGTGCCTTACCGTAGTTGCGAAAAATTGGTGCCGGAAACAGGCTTTCAGCAAGCATGTTCACCGCGGCCGTAGGGCTGACTCCAGCTCCTTCAGCAATCGCAAGGCCCTCTGCCAGGGAGCGTCCCATGGAGATGATGAGAAAGTTCCCCAGCTGCTTGATCACAGTGGGAACACCCGGCTGCTCTCCCATATCGAAGAGTGCATACCCTCCCAAGGCGGTGAGTATCGGTTTCACGCTGTTCTTCGCTTCCGGAGGTCCAGCGTAGGGAATGGCCAGTTGACGTGACCTGGCCGCCTCAGGGCGACCAAAAACAGGCGCTTCGACGTAGGTCGAGCCATGCTCTGCGTGTAGTTTCGCTAACCTCTGTGCGGCCTCGGGCGAGCCGGTACACATCCCAATATGAACGCCGCCTTCCATTCGCGAGAGAAACTCGGGCGTCACGACACTCTCTGTCGCATCAGAGTCCCAAAGAACGGACACAACGAGACCGCCCTTCGCCGCGACCTCCGAAGGTTGGGTCGCAATCTGCCCTCCACGTTCGGCAAGCAGCTCGGCTTTGCTCCGCGTACGGTTATAAACCGTCAGCCGATAACCGTTATCCAGCAGATTGCTCGCCATAGGAAATCCCAACTCTCCAAGACCGATCCACCCTATCCGTTCGCTCATTTGAATTTCTCTTTCCCAAAACGTGAAGTTTACGTTCACGTCATCTTTTGAGCCAGAGTATTCCCATTCCAAAGGGTTGTCCAGCTAGGCCTTGGTTTCGAACCAGCGTTCAAAACGCTTGATGTGGCCAAGAACCTCAGAGCGAAACTGTTTGAGAGATATTAACTGTGCCTCCGTCTCGGCGAGATGGCCGCGAAGCATCTCCAGCACCTTCGTCTTCGCTTTCTTGCCGGTCGGATCATCGAAGTAAAGATGAATGACCTTGCCGATCTCTTCAAGACTCAAGCCTAGAGCCTTCAATTGATCGATCTTTTGCAGCCGCGCGACGGTCTGCTCGGGATAGCGATGCTGTCCCGAACCCTCTCGCTCGCCCGGAGGAATGAGCCCAAGGCTTTCGTAATAGCGCACAGTGCGTGGGGTCACCTTTGCTCGCTTGGCGAGCGCGCCGATCTTCATCATTCTGTCCACACTATCGATCATAATCTTGTGTCGGCGGCGTTTACGAGCCGGTTCAAGTAGCGGGTCTTCCCTGCGGCTAACGCTCGTAGCGCCATTCGCTGATGAAGTGAAAGCCGCGCTCGAGGAGCGGGTAGTGGGCGGGGGTTGGGGTTCGGGTGAGGGTGAGGACGGCAGGGGTGAAGGGCGCAGCGGGTTTGGCGGGGTTGTGTTTGGAGTCGGGCTTGGGCGCGTCGGGCGGAACAGCGGTAAGGATGAGGTGGTCGGGGCCGGAGAGCTGCCAGGCGTAGTTGGTGGGATCGCTGATGAAATAGCAGTTGATGCGGACGGTGTGTTTCTTGGCGTCGAGATTGACGCCGGTGAGCCACAGTTCGCCATCGGTGGAGCGCGTGTAGGCGCGGCTGGAGGGCGCGACGTAGAGGTCGGTGACGGGATGACCTTCCGGGTCGATGAAGGCGCCGGAGGCTGGGTGGGTGGCATCGAGATGCCAGGCGCCAACCAGCGGGGATGGCGTGCGGAGGGCAACTTGAAGGTGGTGCCAGCCGATGGTCATGAAGATGGGTTGGACGACGAGGAAGAAGGCGGCGAAGAGGCTCTCGGTAACGAGGATGGCGATGCGTCCGGCGCGGCGGCTGGCGGGGGGAACCCAGGTGGCCGTGGGCGCGGCGGGTTTGTGGCTCCAGAAGAAGCGGCCTAGGGAGAGGGTATCCGGCAGGGCGAGGAAGAGGCAGCCGAGGAGCAGGTTGGCGGCGAAGAGCTTGACCGGGACGTCGTAGCAGAAGTTGTAGAGGACGACGTTGGTCATCACGAAGGCGGAAAAGATGGCTCCGGCGAGCGCGGTGCGGCGATAGAGCAGGAGGATGCCGCCCAGGACCTCCGCTGAGCCGCAGATGATCTCGTAGACCGGACTGAGGCCGATGAGGTTCCAGAGGAAGGTCATCGGAGACATGTTGCCGGCGGGCTCGGTGAGGATGGCGATGGAGGGAGCGGGCATCTGGAACGGGAAGACCTTGGCCAGGCCATAGGTCACCATAAACATGCCGCAGGTGATGCGGAGGATGAAGCGGAGCCAGGCGTGGAGGGTGCGGTACTCGGTGCGAGCATTGTTCCGGAAGATGGCGATCAGGGTCCAAAGGATGCCGCCGGCCAGGGCGAAGAGGACGAAGAAGCCGTTCTGGATCCAGTGCATCGTGGTGTCGCCGGACTCGCTGGGGTGCCAGTGGGCGGCGATGCCGCTGAGATGAAAGAGATGCTGGCCCGTGAACTCAGAGAGATGGTGGAAGGGCCAGTCGAGCTTGTCTTCGATCCAGCCGCCCACGACCGGGAAAAAACGAAAGAGGGTTCCGTTGCCGCCGAGGAAACAGAAGGTGAAGAAATAGAGGAAGGCGATGCGGAAGCCGAGACGGGTGGCGGGGCTCCAGGGAGCGGGCGGAGCGGTGGCGGAGAGGGACGTGGGGAATTCGGTGGGGACGAGAGTGTCCGGTGCGTCGACGGGGGTGGTGATGCCTGAAGGCTCCAAAACGGGACCTCTCGCGGGGGAGATGATTCTGGATGTTGGACGATTTTGCGGTGTGTGGGTGAGGGGTCAAGGAGAGAAAATTTTGTAGGGAGTTGGGAGCCCGGAACATCTCTTGCCGCGCAGCAACTTGGCATCTTGATGCTCGTACAGATTCTCCGAACCCATCTCACCTCCGGGGTGGAACGTAAGGTTGGATAGATGTTCGCGCTCTCCGATAGAAAGATCGGTGGCATTGCAGGCAATGCATCAAGCTCCCAGTCAGCGATGGACTCTAAACACCCTAGCGCAACACGCCGGGATGTCTCGAACCGGCTTCGCGGTCAGATTCAAAGAGTTGGCTGGGGTCGCACCACTGAGCTATCTCATGCAGTGGCGAATGTCTTTGGCCAAAGAGCGCATCCTCAACTCCTCCGACCCAATCGGGACTATCGCCGTCCAGGTCGGGTATGAGTCGGAGAGCGCCTTCAGCACAGCCTTCAAACGTCTCGTCGGCTGCGCGCCTCGCCGGTATGCGGCTTCTCTAACCCCGAACGCTGACCTAGACGCTGAGCTGAAAGACACTGAGATCTAAACTCCTGGGATGAGTGCCTATCGTCCGCAAACGATCCGAAAAGCTGGCCCTCGATCTTCACCGCGGCGCAGGAACAGCTTGGCCTCAAGCTCGAAGCCGTGCATGAGTCCGTGCCCAACCTCGTGATCGACCACATCACCAAGCCAACCGAAAACTGAGGGACGTGCTGAAGGACCCAGCCCCCTTTGCAAGTTGAAAAGTTTTTCTTGCGACTTTGCAATTTGCTAATTATGATGAATTCATGGCGGAGGGCTGGCGTCGATGAACGTTGTGACGCGGAAGCATTTAGTTGAAGCCCAACTCGCCTATCCAGACGCGGCCAAGGAGCTTCAGGCATGGTTCGCAATCGCAAAATCCGCTCGTTGGAAGAATTTTGTCGAACTGCGGCAGGCTTTTCCAGATGCTGATGCGGTCGATAAATATGTTGTGTTCAATATCCGACAGAATCGCTACCGGCTGATCGCCATCGTTCATTATTCGCGCCAGAAGGATGGAAGAGTGACCGAAGGTCATTTGTATATCCGTTCATTCTTGACGCATAAGGAATATGACAACCGAAAGAATTGGGATAAGGGGGTCAAATGAACATATCTCTAGCCAATCCGGCTGAAATGATTCAACGCGGTGCTCCACGGGTAATCCACTCTGATGAGGAGTTGGCGGAGTACACCAAAGCTCTTTTCAAACTGACAGCAAAGCCACAACTGACGACGCTCGACGAAGAAGCGATTGAGCTGCTTACAGTTCTGATTGAGCGTTACGAATCGACTCATTACACAATCCCCGAAGCGGAGCCGGCGGACGTGTTGAGATTTCTTCTAGAGCATAATGGTCTCTCTCAAAGAGATATCGCGGCGGACCTGGGCGGTGAGAGCGTAGTCTCTCTGATCTTGGGTGGAAAACGACAAATGAATCGTGACCATATTGCTAGGCTGAGTCAACGATTTAATGTCTCTCCAGCAGCCTTTTTCGGAGGAAGCGCCTCAAGTCGAATGGATTCGAAGCAAAAAGGTCGCCCAAGCCTTCTTGTCGAGCAACAAAGTGATGGAAGCTATGCGATCCGTAGACCGACGTCTCGAAAAACCACAGCGCGACGAACTCAGACGGAGGCCTTGAAGGCCGCAAAGCAAATTAAACCACTGGCTTCATCGTCACTAAAGCCAGGCGGCAAGTCTCGATCTAGGGATTTGCCACAAGGGCTGCGCGGGAAAGCTCTTACGAAATAGAGCGGATGTTCATAAGCTCGTAGCACGATTCGAACCGAGGAAAGCAGGAATGATGTCGTAAATGGGGGGTGTCTGTCCGAAGTGTGGAACTGAAATCAAGCTCAATGAGCAGCTTGCGACGCCCCGGACTGGGCGCGCCAACGTGCAGGCCAATGGCTCGAAGCATGGCCTCGAGTTCGTCGGATCGAATGCCCCCATGCGGGCCATCAGCGGTGCCCTGAGTTCGATGGTAGAAGCGCTTGTCGTGGACAAGACCGGTCTCATCGGCACCTACAACTACACGCTGCAGTTCGGCCGCGAATGGTCCGCAAACGATCCCGACAGCTGGCCTTCGATCTTCACCGCGGTGCAGGAACAGCTTGGCCTCAAGCTCGAAGCAGTGCACGAGTCCGTGCCCAACCTCGTGATCGACCACATCACCAAGCCAACCGAAAACTGAGTGACGCGCTGAAGGCGTGCTGTGCTCCATCGCTTGGATGGGGTGGCACGCATTAGGAACACAGACGCTGGTTAGAGGAGCTACCTATCAGTGACGACAAGCCGACTTCTCGTTACTCGTAAGTCTCGCGTGCCTTGTCTAAAGCCTCCTCGGCCTGCCGGAGATGTTCCTGTATGTAAGGCTCGAGATCCGCGATGGTCTTCGCTTTCTGGGGTGGTAGATCACGCGGGTCAAACCTCATATACTTCTGCCTGATTCGAGCGATGATGGAGTCGTCCGCGGAAAATGTTTTGTAGTATGGCTTACGCTCCGCCTCGGGTAAGGCACTATTCTGCTGCCGAGCCGCAAGATACCGTTTCAGGTCAGCCTTCATGTCTAAACCCCAGACGAACGAGCCCGTTGCGATGGTTGCCGGCCAAAGCTGCCTGTGAAGCTTATCCTGCGAAACGAACACTGAGCCGAACGGAGCGTAGAAAAGATATTGCAAATCGATGACATTTGTCGGGCGCGATGTCACAAACTTACGGCTAAGGCAGCAACACAAAATCGTACCCAACCTCCCGATCGATGCCGCGTAAGGCGCCCACGCTTTGATCTGCGGAATTAGACCCGCAGAGAAGAGCGTTTGGGACATGAAGCAAGCTTCTTTTGGGGCCTCTAGAAATTGAAAGATCGCCCACAAAAAGTTTTGTTGTTCGACGGGACTAAAGCCGTCGACAATCTGCCTATCTATCTCACTTATCACATCGTCCACGTTCTTAGCTGCAGCCAGATACTTCCCACAGAAATCCTCCCAGTACGAGCTGATACCCGGGATGTCAATATTCGCGATTTGGGCTCGCCATTCCTGAGCCTTCAGCTCATCAGTCTTCGAGAAATCTCCGTCAGCCCAGCGCTGCCACATCTGCAGATCAGGCAGAGAGTCATACACTAGTCCGCGTCCATCTGCGGTGGTGAGGACGTTGGACGCGGCACCGTCGACGAGAATCTGGCCCGTCAAAGGAACCTTCTGCTGATTCAACTCCCCCAGAGCCAACTTTCGGAAGTGAACTTGCATGATGCCCTGGCCACCTACCATTTTGCGTGCGAGCGCCTTCACGATATCAGCGGGCAGTTTCCCTTCGCGGGGGGCTGGATGCTTCAGATCCGCGATTATCTCCGAAACCAGTGTCGGCGTTACGAAGATTGAAAAGTTCAGATCAAGCTCATCCATCTCTTCGGGACGGATCATCTCAAGAAATGACTTGTCAAAGGTTAACGAAGGTCCCATCATGAGCCGCTATGCCTTTCAGACGAAGACAGTATCTCAGGTGTGGGCTAGGCCTGCCACCCACCGAATCATAGAGCCAGTTTGAGAAAACGATTGGTCCTCATAAACGTTTGTCGATATCGTCGGCGTGAAGTCTATTGCTACTCCTGAGTTGCCTGGTTCTCATCAGGTATAGCCCCGGCGGTCTCCTCGATGGAGTCTCCCGGATCGTCGATATTCTCGAAACCGATGCCGTTCTTGAAATCGCCATTGAGAAAACGCTGAAGTTTCCGTTGGGCTTGTCTCTCGTAATCCGTCAGTGGCTCGTCATGCGGGAGTTGTTCATTTAACCGGCGTATCGTTGCCACATCCAGTTTGTTTTCGACATAAGGATCGGTTGGCCCTTCAACCAACTCTTGGGGAAGGAAAATGCCTGCGAATGATTGCAGGAGCCTCAACCGGCTGTCTCCGATATAACGCCTCCAGAAGTCGTACTGTATCAGACGGTCCTCAGGGTCGGCTGTCACGTTGTATCTGGGATTAGGCTGCATTCCCCACAAATTGAACGATCCCGGATCACATGTCGTGATGTCGACATGTGCTACATCAGCGTCACGTCCATAGCGAGTCCTCATCCGCCGTATGAAACTCGGATATAGATCGGCGAAAGATACTTGCAGCTTGTAGCTGTTTTCCTCGGATGTTGACCGCGTCAGTATCCAAAAGGACATGGAGTCGTCGGTGGCATCAGCGATGCATTTGTCGAAAAATGCCACTCTGCTTGCCTTTGGCAGCTTCTCGGCTGCCCAAACGACCATTCTGAAGATGTGCCCGGCCTCACCGAAACCCATCATCCTGTCGTAGGTCAGATTTTTCGCTTCCAACATCGCTGCATCAACCCAAGCCTGTCCGACCGCGATTGAAGCCTTCGTCACGGCGTTCGAGATTTTTCTCAAGAAGTCGTCTCGCTTCAGTGAGCCTTTCTCTAGAGAAGACAGTTCGTCTGAAAAAAGCTTTCGGCGCGCTACGTCATCAGCGGCATCGGCGGAGTTTTTGATGAAGGTCTCCAGTTCAACAGCGCTGTAGATAGCAGCAGGCAGATCGTATCGGAAGTAGGCTGGAAACATGCCGGCTTCGGAGATGCGCCTTTCATCGCCCTCTTTATTTTTCCGCTTAGGCCGAAGATCCCAGCTGAAATGATCTTCGGCCGCGATCTTGGGAAACATCTCGCCTAATATGCCTTTGATCTGCTCAAGCTGCGCTTCACTCTCAGTCGCGATTTTGAGGTCTTCGAATAACCTTGCTTTTCCGCGTTTCTTCTCATCATTAGAGCGATAGTCACCTCCCCGTAGCCAATTGTCTCCGCCCGTCAATACCAATGAGTTCTTGGCGACGATGTCATAAACGGCAGGCTTGAAACGTCGCAGCATTTCTATGAGCGTCAGGTCTATGGGGTCAACTTGTCGCCGTAAAGGCGCAGCTGCCACGCCAACATCATTGGCGAGCAGCCCGACCGCACGTAAATTTCGGAGAAACGGTGCAATGCGGAGCGGCCACAATTCATCAAGCTCATTTCTAAGCTCATCCACTTCGGTTTCGTTTTCAAACCATGAGCGTCGCCGCAGCGCTGATATCACACGATCCACGCCAGCCTTCTGTAACGAATTCGCATCCTCCTTGGGAACTGCAACGGATGATGGAAAGAACTTTTCGAAATAGAGGTTGCTGTCGTCTTGGTTGTCTCCGCATACCGTTTCGGTAAGCGTTTTCCGCTCTGCTGCGCACACAAAGCTTAAATTAGGAAGTGCTGATATTCCGCGCACAACCTTCAGGAGTGGTAACAATTCGTCGCGCTCCATGCGGTCAAGCTCGTCAAGCAGAACGACGACGCGCTTGGGCAGCCGCATCAAAGCAAGCTTGAGGCTTTCAATGTCGTCCCTCTGCGTTGCTGCCGGAAACAACTCTGGAAAGCCCTTCATGAACGGAACGCTCTGTGCGAGCGCAGTTGCCAGTCTGCCGGCGCTCTTCCTGAGACCCGGCACCATGTATTGCTTTTGGCATTCGTTGGCGATGTCCGCCATTAGGTAAGACGTGAGCGTTTCCTGTGAGCCCGGTAGCCAGGTACTGAAGGACACCACGATTGCTCTGCCTTCGAGGTGTTCACGGAGAAGGTTAAGAATTGAGGTCTTTCCCGACCCAAATTCTCCGAACAACGCAATCACCGGAGCTTTGGAAATCAGTAGCTTTACGGATAGTGAATCGATCAAGGCCGCTCTGCCAAGTGAGTCTTCGGACCAAGTTTGTATTGGGTCATCCGACTCGGTGAGCTCGGTGCCTGCGACATTCTTTACGTCCGTTGATACCTGAATATCCTTCTCGTCAGGAATGTGCCTGCTCCGGACGATGGCACGGCAGTGATGCCATGCGCCTAAAGCTATGCTCACGATGATCGCGACGACGCTGACCAGAACACGGTAGCGGAAACCGTAATCCGTTGCACTCAAGACGAAAAGCGTGATGATGAAAGGCAGAAACCACAGGCCACTTGTGACGCCCAGCCACCACGATTTGACACCGCGTACGACGGTTTTGGGCAGTTGTATTGCGAAGGCCAGGATGGCCGTAACGCCTACTACCAGGCTGTAGGGGATGTATCTCGAAGGGTCGTCGAATGTCTTGGCGGGAGGGAGATATTTCGATATCAGAAGCGCATCGAACGTGTGGTCTGACAAGAACAGCCTGATCAGCCCCGCACAAATAGCGCCGAGAGATGCTGAAAGAAGGACCGCGACGTATTCTCGTTTCGTAAAACTGCGAACCCTGGCAGAAAGGGTTTCGTCGTTCTTCTGACGGATATCAGGCATGTCGTACTCTTTTCTTGGAAGCCTGTGACATTATTCCACCCGTTAGATGGCGATGATAGAGCTTTCTGGCAAGATCGACTGACACGGAAGAGGGCTCCCACGAACTGGAAAGGCAGGAGCTTTCTTCCCTGACTGAATTCTCTTGCGATAGCCTAGGGAGGCTCAAATGAGGATGATCGGTGATTGTCCGGTTCTTTCGCGAGAATCAATTGGGTGACGAAATGTATGTGGCTTCAGAAGTCTGTTCATGGAAGTAATCTGCTCAGCGCTCTGAATTGACGGGAACAAGCCGATGCACTCTTCGAGGGTGGATCAATCCTGATAAATGGGATGAGCAGGTCCTCCGAAGGAGGAGCAGACTATTCCCATGAAGAAGCCGGGTATCCCTCCAAGTGCTCCTAGCGAAAAGGACACGACGATTCTTTCGCATCGGTAAGCATGATCCTGAGCGGGACCGCTCAGGCGTGCTAGCCGTCATGGCTTAATCGGACCATCTTTTTCTGGCGTACCAAAATCCGGCGTACCATCCGAGTGCCACAGAAACCGTTGCGCACGAGTCTCTCTCCGCGCAGCATTCTCCGCGTCGGTCGTCTTCGCCGCATAGAGTAACCAGAAGCTGCCGTCCTTGGCTCTCGCGAACGTTCCACGTCCCGGCCCGTAGATCGAGTTCTCAGGAGACCACGCGAAGACCGGCTGCGGTGTCTTCTTCCAGTTCGCGCGAAGCATGGGATCACGCCCCTGCAGCTCAAGAAGACCAAGGCAATAGCGCGGCGAGGCCGTGTCGCTCGCTGAAAACACGATGAAGGTCTTGCCCTCGTGATAAAGCGCCGTTGGCCCCTCATCCACTGGATAATTCTTGCTGGAACCTGCGCCCTTCTCCCACGGCGCCTCCGGATCTGCAATCAGCGCGGCCTCGCCCTCGAATTGCATGGGCCCCTTCAGCCTGCGAATCCATATCTGGTTGGCTCCGCTGTCTACGGTCACATACATCAGGTAGCGCAATTTGCCGACAACGAGCAGCGAAGGATCGATGGACTGTCGCCCTGTCTCCAACGCTCCCTTGAAGGTATAAGTTCCCACAACGTCATCCGTGTCGGATCGCAGCACATAGATCTTATGTTTCTCGCCTGGCATCTGCGCGGTGAAGTAGATCCACCAGTGTCCATCCATCTTCCACACCGTGGGGGACCAGGTCTGAGTCATGCCGTCCTTCGGGGTAAAGACGAGGTGTGAGTTTGTGGCAGCGGTGGCTGGGGTGGGCCCACTCCATAAAGTGATGTCCCGCCCGGTCGCCGTCAGCACATACTGCCCATCGCGCGTGACGGGGTCGAACGTAATAAACGGATCGGCGTGCGGAAGAATTGGATTGGATGTCTGGGCATAAGCACCACCCATAAGGGTGATGACTCCCAAAACGCCCCCCAAAACGAACGATACGATATTCCGTGCATGAGTCATAAATTTCCTTAGGGTCGCCGCGGCTCATCTCACTCGGCAGCTTTTCTCGCCAACACTCCCGCAGCCGAAAGATTCGGAATGAACTCCTCCGGGAAGCCGTGCCTTTGTTGTAGCCACGCAGGATCATTCCACGAGAGAAGTGTCTTCCCATCGCCAGCCTCAGCGACAAGAATCTTAAGCGGCAGATCCAGCGCCGCGCTCGGCGCTGCGAGCATCACCGGCGTTCCGCCCTTCGGGTTTCCGAAGATCAGCAGCCTTGTCGCGGGCATCTCCAGACCAGCCGCCTTAGCCTCGCCAGAGTGATCGACGACGCAGAAGAGCTTGATGCCCTTCTCCGCCAACAGCGCCTCCAACCGTGCAACAACCTCGTCGACGGAGTAGCTGCTAATACAAGTTTGGATACCTTCCGGCATACGCACAGCCTTTCTAGTAGTTCGATTTCTGCTCTTTATCTTCAAGACTTTACGGGCTGGGCCAACGCAACCGCGTGCAATCATCCTGCCATATCGGCGACAATATCCCTATGGATCTTCTTGTTTATTCTGCCGATTGGTGCCGCGACTGTCGCGAGGCCAAGCGCTTTCTCGCCACGCACTCGATTCCCTACACCGAGATCAACATCGAAACGACCCCCGGCGCCGCCGACAAGGTCATCGCCCAGACCGGCAAGCGCGGCATCCCGCAGTTCGTCCTCGACGGCAAATGGATCCAGCCCTACAAGCCCGGCCAAGGCTTCCTCCACGACGAGATGTCCGAACTCTTCGGCGTGAATGCAGGATGTAAGTAATAAGTGGTAAGTGATCAGTGATTCGTGACAAGGATCTGCGCAAGCATCCAGTACCGTGACCACATTAATAGGTGTCCATGGTTCTTGCTTTTCTTGTTGTCATTCCCGAAGGGAATCTGCTTTTCGGGCCACCGTCATCTGCGGGGATTTCTGGGCATGGTTTTCGTGGCGATACCGACGAACAACAGATTCCCTCCGGGAATGACAACAAGAAAAGCAAGAACGTTATTACTCGGTCACGGTATTAGCTAGATGCTCGCGCAGGTCCTTGCCACGTATCACTTATCACTCGTCGTCACGACTTCCGCACGTCCCCCAAACGGCCACCTAAGCCTCAGCACACGCTCCCGATCGAACTCACGATGCGCCTGCTCGCTGCGCCCCTTCAGCAGGTCGTTGATCGTGATGACCCCGACCAGCTTTCCTTCGGTGTTCACCACTGGAAACGACGTCAGCTTCGTCTCGGCCATCATCACCGCACACTCGCGCAGCGTATTGCGTGGCGATACGGTTGTCGGCGTCGTCGATCCGCTCAGCACCAGCGGCTGTGACAGATCCGCTTGCTTAGCGGCGGCCATCATCTGCGAACGGGTCAGCAGGCCAGTCAACGTGCCATCCACGTCGACCAGCGGAAACACTCGCTGCCAGTGCGACCATGCTTCCGCACCGCGTTCATCCATCTTGCGCAACCAGTCCGCTGCGTCTTTACGGGTGGCATTGTCATTGAGGGCAAAGACGCTGGTGTGCATCGCCTGGCTCGCCAGCATCGTCTCCAGCGGATCGACCCCAAACTCCCGGCTCAGATGCAGCCCACGCCGGCTCAGGTTCTCTGTCAGCATCGACCGCGGCTGTACCAGCGCGCTCACCGCATAGGCCGACACACACGCGAGCAGCACCGGCAGCATCAGCCCGCCGTTGTGGGTCAGCTCCAGCGCCAGCATCGCCGAGGTCAGAGGGCATCCAATCGCCGCCGTCAGCACGGAGGTCATCCCCACCAGCACCCATGCGCCCGGCGACATCACCGGCATCAGGTGCCCTACCGCAGCTCCCAGTGCTCCGCCGATCATCAAAAGCGGAGCCAGAATGCCTCCGGCTGTGTTGGACCCGAGGGAGAACACCCAGATCAGGCTTTTGACGATCAGTACCCCGGCCAGCAGCTTCCACGCCGTATCTCCCGAGATCATCTGCTGAATCACGCTGTAGCCCACACCCAGCGCCTGCGGAAACACCAGCCCGCCCAGCCCGATACCCAGGCCACCGATCGCCGGCCACCACATCCAGTGAATGGGCAGCTTCTCGAACATGTGCTCCGAGAAGTGAACTGCCTTGCTTAGTCCCGCCGCGACAAACGCCGCAATGATCCCCAGAACCAGCGCCCCCAGCATCGCCGAGTGATACACCGGAGCCCCCGTTGGCACCATATGCAGAAGCGATTGCGGCCCCAGCAGCAGACGTCGAACAGCGCCGGCCGTCACACACGCAATCGCCACCGGAACCAGCGACCGCGGACGCCACTCGAAGAGCAGGATCTCCACCGCCAGCAGCGTCGCCGACATAGGACAGTTGAACGTTGCGGCCATACCCGCCGACGCTCCCGCCACCATCAGCACCGTGCGCTCGGAGTCGGTCATCGGCAACAGCTGCCCCAGCACAGAGCCGATTGCACCTCCTGTGATGATCACCGGGCCCTCAGCCCCGAACGGGCCGCCCGAGCCGATCGAGATCGCCGTTGCCACCGGCTTCAGGATCGCCACACGCGGCTGTACCTTGCCTCCGCCAAAGACGATCGTCTCGACCGCCTCCGGCATGCCGTGCCCACGCACCTTCGGCGATAGATAGCGTGCAATCAACCCGACGGTCAACCCGCCCAGCACGGGCATCAGCGGTGACCACCAATGCACTCCGCTCTGCCACGGATCGTGTTCGACGAAGCTCCAGCGATGGAAGTAGAACAGGTTCGTGAACAGGGCGATCATCTCCAGCAGCGCCCACGCCGCGACCGCACTCACTGCGCCCAGGCCACCGGCCAGCGCACTCACATACAGAATTCGGCTGTCTGCCGAGTAGTCCCGCAACACGCTACCGCGCCATTTACTGCCCAACTGCTGCATTAGCGCTCCCCGTCCTGAGGTACTGACTGCAGGATGCGGAGCGTCCGCGTAATCCCCTCGCCGTGCGTTCCAAGGTACTCGAGGTGCTGCGCCACCAGGCGTTGCAGAATCTCCCTCCCAGAGGGGGTAAGTTCCACCAGCGACCGCCGCAGATCCTGCTCATCGTTCCGGCGCCGCACCATCCCAGCCCGTTCCGCGCGATCCACCAGTTCCACAGCGCTGTTGTGCCGCGGAATCATCCTCTCCGCCAGGTAGCTGATCGTCGCCGACCGGCCTTCCGGCGTAGCCGCGATAACCTGCATGAGCTGGTACTGCTGCGCCGCGATCCCGCAGGTCTCCGACGCCGCTTCGCTAAAGCTGAGAAATGCCCGCAGCTGATATCGAAACTCAGCCAGTTCAACCAGATGCGGAATGCTGTTCGATTCTGTGTTTTCTTGTCTCATAAGCGTATGGATTAATTATATCGTCTCACGACATTTATAGCCAGCCCCCTCTTCGCCGACACCACTTCTGCCCCGAAATGCCACAGATCCTGATGTCCGGGCTTCTCCAACTCGTTACACTAGCTTTGAGCCAAAAAACTCCAGGAGTCCTATTGATCGCCCGATACGCCCGCCCACAGATGGCCAGCATTTGGTCCGAAGACAACAAGTACCGCAACTGGCTGCGTGTCGAATTAGCCGCAACCGACGCCCTTGTCCGCGCCGGCATGGTGCCCGCGGAAGCCGCCACAGCGATGCATGAGCGCGCCAGTTTTACCGTGGAACGCATTCATGCCATCGAAGCCGAGACCCGGCACGACGTACTCGCCTTCACCCAGGCAGTTGCGGAGTCGGTCGGCCCCGAAGCCCGTTGGCTGCACTACGGACTCACCTCCACCGACGTCGTCGACACAGCTCAGGCGCTGGCCCTCACCCAAGCCTCTGAGATCATCCGTTCCGGCATTCTGCGGCTGCGCGAGGTCCTGCGGAAACGAGCCATCGAGTTCCAGCACACTCCCACCATCGGCCGCACGCACGGCGTCCACGCCGAGCCTACAACCTTCGGCATGAAGCTTCTGCTCTGGTACTCGGAGATGGGCCGCAACCTGCGCCGCTTCGACGCAGCCGCCGAAGACCTCCGCGTAGGCAAGATCTCAGGCGCCGTGGGAGCCTTCGGCAAGCTCAAACCCGAACACGAAGAGGACATCGTCCGTTCGCTCGGCCTCAAACATGCGCTGATCTCTACGCAGGTCCTGCAGCGCGATCGCCACGCCGCCTACATCACGACTCTTGCGGTGCTCTGCTCCACCCTCGACAAGATTGCCACGGAGATTCGCCACCTGCAGCGCACCGAAGTACGCGAGGCGGAGGAGTTCTTCTCCGCAGGTCAAAAGGGTTCCAGCGCCATGCCACACAAGCGCAACCCCATCACCTGCGAGAACATCAGCGGACTTTCGCGCGTGGTTCGCGGCAATGCTCAGGTAGCCCTGGAAAACGTAGCTCTCTGGCACGAACGCGACATCTCGCACTCGTCAGCCGAACGCGTCATCCTGCCCGACACAACGATCCTCGCCGATTACCTGCTCGACAAGGCGGCGACGCTGATTGAGAAGCTGCTCGTCTACCCGGCGCGCATGCTGAGGAACCTGGAATCCACCGGAGGCCTGATCTTCAGCGGCCAGTTGCTCATCGATCTCGCCGCTGCCGGCATGACACGCGAAGACGCCTATCGTCTCGTGCAATCGCACGCCATGAACGCCTGGCAGAATGAACTGAACTACCGCGAGCTCATCGAAAACGATCCCGAGATCAAAGCTCGCCTCTCACCGGAAAAAGTGGCAGCGGCTTTCGATGTCAATCGCCAACTCAGCAACATCGACACGGTGTTTGCCCGCGTCTTGGCTGACGATTAAATTGTTGCGCTTGCTCGTGGTCATCCCGAAACCAGCAGGATGACCACGAACAAGCGGACAACAGAGTTGTCTATTCACCAGCCATTATCTTGTAGTGTCGCCTCCGTGCTTGCCCGGCTTCCGCGCTGCCTTTCCCTTAGAGGCGGTTTACGACGTACTATTCTGCGCATGAAGATTTTCCTGCGCGCCCACGTCTGTAGCTTCGTTGCCTGTAGCCTCGCCGGTCTTTCGTCTGTGGCACTCGCACAGCAGGTCGTTCTTCCTCTTTGGCCCCACGCTACGCCCGAGCCCGCTCAAACCACCGAACCGGAACGCGACGTAACGACAGACAAAGACTCCTTCATCAGCGGGCATCGCACAGCGCGCCTGACGAATGTCACCAAGCCTACGCTCAGTGTGTATCCGCCTACGGGAGGGAAGAACACCGGCGCAGCCGCGCTCGTCTTCCCGGGTGGAGGCTACGTTCGACTCGCCTGGGACGGCGAAGGCACCGACACCTGCGAGTGGCTCAACTCAGTCGGCATGACCTGCCTGCTGGTGAAATATCGCGTTCCCGAGAAAGGCCGCTATCCAGATAATCCCGCCGATCTCGAAGACGCGCAGCAGGCCATGCGTCTGGCCCGCGCGCACGCCTCCGAGTGGCACATCGATCCTGCGCACATCGGTGTGGTTGGCTTCTCGGCCGGAGCCAATCTGGCCGTCCTGCTCAGCACGCACCCCGACGATCAGCATGTCGAAAGCACACCCGCTGCTCCGGACGTGGATACCAAGGCCGACGCACGTGCTAACTTCGCCATCGTCGCCTATCCCGCCTATCTGGCCGTCGAACCCGAACAGACCACACTTGATCCGGCCTATACACCCAATAGGTTCACTCCACCTACGTTCCTGATCCAGGCCGAAAATGACCACACCCACATCAAGAACTCGCTGGTCTACTATCGGGCTCTGATGGATGCCAACGTCCCCGCAGATATGCATCTCTTCAGCGTCGGCGGCCACGGCTTCGGGATACGCCCCATTGGAATGCCCGAAGAACACTGGACGATATTAGCCACCATCTGGCTGAGGTCTATTGGAGTTCTTCCTCCACTGCCTCCGCCGCACCACGGTCCCAGCGGCCCCTCAACGGGCGTGCCGACATCCATGCCTTGCCCGAACCCGCCGCCCCCAGCCTCACAGCCTCCGCAACCGGGCAGACCCGACAACAAGACCACGAGCACACAGCCTGATCCGAACTGCTGGTAGATCGTGGACGAAACATTTGTCGTGAGATAAGGTTTGGGACTAAAGGTCGAATTCTTTCGTGAGAAACGAAAGACCTTCTATGCCTCGACGCCTTCCAGCACGACCTCGTCCGGCAATTCCGTACCAAAGACGCCTTCCCACTGCGCGACTACAACGCTGGCCAGGCAGTTGCCGACGACGTTCACCATCGTGCGCGCCATGTCCATCAGGGCGTCGATGCCAAGGATGACAAAGATCGGCTCGACGGGCAGATGGAAGGTCGATGCCGTCGCGAGCAACACCACCAGCGTCGCGCGTGGAACGCCCGCAACGCCTTTGCTTGTCAGCACCAGTGTTGCCATCATCAACAGTTGCTGGCCGAGCGACATGTGAATACCCGCTGCCTGCGCGACGAAGATACTGGCGACGGCAAGGTATAGCGTCGAGCCGTCGAGGTTGAAGCTATAGCCCGCCGGAATGACAAACGCCACAATGCGACGCGGCACTCCGAGCGCCTCCATCTGCTCCATCGCACGCGGCAGTGCGGCCTCACTGGTTGCGGTGGCAAAAGCAATCGTGGCCGGCTCCGCGACCGCCGCGATGAATCTCGCAATCGGCACCTTGAAGAGCATCGCGGCTGGAAGGAGCACGGCAACAGCGAACAGCACCAGCGCGCCATAGAGCGTTAGCAGCAGCTTCCCGAGGTTCACCAGCACGCCCAGCCCCATGTGGCCGACGGTATACGCCATCGCCGCCCCCACACCGATCGGCGCGAAGTACATCACTACGTTCGTAAACCGAAACATGACCTCGCTGAGACTTTCGCACAGCCGCAGCACAGGTCCACGTTTGGCCTCGCTCAGCGTCGCCAACGCAATCCCGAAGAACACAGCGAACACTGCAACCTGCAAGATCTGCCCCTCGGCAACGCTCTTGGCGAGGTTCTCAGGAAAGATATGCAGCAGGAAGTCATCCCAGTGAGTAGGCGGAGGTGCAGCCACCGTTTGCACTGCGTTCGCAGCCGCCGGAAGCGCCAGCCCTACACCGGCTTTCGTAATGTTGATCGCCAATAGCCCGATCCCGAGAGCCAGCGTCGTGACCACCTCGAAGTACACCAGCGTCTTGACCCCCATGCGCCCGACACCTTTGAGGTCGCCGTGCCCAGCGATGCCGACGACCAGCGTCGCGAGGATGAGCGGGGCAACGATGGTCTTGATGAGCCGCAGAAAGATGTCGGAGAACACCCGCAGCCCAACCGCAAAGTGAGGGGCGTCGAAGCCAAGCTCAGCGCCGGCAATCATCGCTACAAAGATCCAGGGCGTCAGGCTCCGACGCCGGACGGCAAAGGCTGCCAGCAGCGCCACACCGATCCAACGTGCTATGAGAGCGTGGGGCACATGCAAAAGCTGCAATACAGCTCCAAGCGCCAGAGTTGCCAATCCAGGCCCGAGCAGGACCAGATCTTTTCTTGAAAATCCATTAGCCATTCCGCGAAGGATATCAGCGGCCGCCAGAGATAGGCACGTGTTAGATTGTTTGGTCAGTTGTAAATTAATCGCAACGTTCCGCGTCTAACACCAAGCACTGGACGTATATTGATCTGTTGCTGGTTGTGAACGGTCTTCCAGTGATTGAAAGCAGTCTGCTCAACCGTGCAGCGCACTTCTTTCTCAGGAACATGACGCAAGCCCGCGCGGAGGGCTCTCATGAATATCGCTAGTCGCCTTTACCTGCCAATCCTTCTTCTCTCCAGCACACTCGCCCTTTCCGGCAACTTCATACACGCTGCCGCGCAGGATTCACCTGCTCCTCCCATTGCTTACCCGCAGATCGTGCGGCTAAGCCTTGTCCAGGGCGACGTGCGCATCTCACGCGGCAAGCAGGCGGAACGAACTACAGGAGCAACCTGGGAGAGAGCTTCAGCCAATCTCCCCCTGGAGGAAGGCTTCAGCCTCGTCACAGGTCAGGGTCGCGCCGAGATCGAGCTCGAAGACGCTTCAACCCTGTATCTCGCCGAAAACTCCGCGCTTGTTTTTAACATTCTCAGCAGCACGGATGGCGCTCCTCGTACCGCGATCACCCTTCTTACCGGTACGATCAGCCTGAACGTCAAAACCATCGTTGCCGGCGAATGGTTCTTACTCTCCACGCCCACCAATGCCGTCTCCCTTAGATATCCCCAAAAAGCCTATCTGCGCGTCAATAGCTATCTAGACGCCACCGCTCTTACTCCGCAAGACTCTTCTGCAAGCCTTAACCTGACAAACGGCGGAGCGGTGCAAGCCCAGAAAGGGCAGACCTTCACCTCCCACAACGGCATGGCTCTTGTTCTGGATACATCCGCACCCTCCAACTTCGCTGAGTGGGATAAATGGGTGGCCGATCGCATCAGTGTGCGGTCTGATTCTCTCTCCGCAGTCATGAAGGATGCAGGGCTCTCTTCTCCCCTCCCCGGACTGGCAGACATGAACGCCCAGGGAACTTTCTTCGCCTGCGCTCCCTACGGCACGTGCTGGGAGCCATCCCATGGCTGGACGCACCAAGCGAAGATGAACGGACAGCCTGAATATCAGCAGTCTGCAACCGCACCTTCGGCACCCCAACAGCCGGCGCCTCAAGCTCCACCGCAAGCCCAACAAGTAGGCTACGGAGCCAGTTCCCCACCGTACTGGGAGGACGAAGACCCCTTTCCCTGCTCTCCCGACAGACTTCGCTACCTGCTTCAAGACGATCCCACAACAGGCTTCAGTCAAGTGATCGGGAGCGAGATTGTGGACGACGACTATTATCCCTACGATTGGGCCGTCTGTAACGCTGGTAGCTGGCTCTACCGGCAGCATCGCTATGTCTGGGTTGTGGGCAAAAGACACCATCATCCTCCGCTGCATTGGGTCAAATCCGGGCGCACCACCGGCTATGTTCCCCGCCATCCGCACGATGTTGAAGGCAAGCCCCCTCTGAATCTGAAGCACGGAATCTTCGTGCCGAATAACAAGGGCAAGTCTGTCGAACAGGTCGCATTCGACCCCAAGTCGTCCCTCAAAATTCTTCAAGAGCCGCCAAAGGATTTTCGCAGCCCGTACTTCCCTCCCCTCGCCCGAACGGAGGCTCCGCACCTCGAAGCACACCTGGCCAAAGACACCTTCTCCGGCAATAAACAGCCGCATGGAATGAGTCCGGGAGCCATCATCACCTTCGACCACAAGTCCCAGGCCTTCATGCTGGCCAGACAGGTTACACAGGGAGGCCGAAGCACCACCATTAGCGAACCCTTTGGAGGTCGCACGAACGGAGCTCGATCGGACGGCGATTCGGGACGAGGAGGAAGCAGCTTCGGCGGCAGCCGAGGATCCGGTGCCACAGGCTCCTCTGCACGATCGGGCGGCAGTAGCGGTAGTTCCTCCAGAGGCTCGTCCTCTGGGTCATCCAGCGGTGGTGGAGGCGGTGGTGGGGGTTCTCACGGGAGTTCGGGCGGTGGCGGCGGTGGGGGTGGAGCATCATCGGGTAGTAGTGGTGGAGGCGGGGGCGGCGGACATAAATAGCTCGAGTCCACAGGTGTTGTGATTCCGCAAGTACAATTTCTCCATGAATCGCGTCACGATCTCGCGTCTTGTTCTAGCTGCAACGCTCCTTGTGCCCGCAGGCCTGTTCGCTCAGAACACTCCCACGGCAACCGCGCCTGCTCCGGGCGACCCGCTCAGTTCTCCGTTCAAACTCAATCCGGTGACGATGCCAACGCTCTCACCGGAGGTGATCGAGTTGATCAAACTGGAAGGCCAGTTCTCCGACTCAGTGTCCAAAGGAGGCGGCAAAGCGTTCGCCTCGTGGTTTGCCGACGACGCCGTCACCCTGAACAACGGCAAGCCCGCCGTACTCGGCCGGACGGCTATCGCAGCCGCCGCCAACTGGGACCCCAAGACCTACCAGCTCTCCTGGTACGCCGAAGGGGCTCAGATGGGCCCCTCCGGCGACACAGGCTTCACCTGGGGCCACTATGACGCGCATGCGCACGATGCCAAGGGCCAACCGGTAACACTCTCAGGCCGTTACATCACCTTCTGGAAGAAGGTCTCAGGCGCGTGGAAGGTGGCGCTCGATGCCAGCGCCGAAGACGCTCCCGCAGTCGGCGATTGCTGCAAGTTGCCAACCCCTTAAACAACGAAAGCAAAGAGGCGGATATTCGCCTCTTTGCTTTCTATAACCAACTGAAGTGGAACGCAGGTTTGGGGAATAACTGACTACTCGTCGTTCTCCCTTAGCTTAGCCAGCACGCCGAAGTCCTCCAGCGTGGTCGTGTCGCCCTTGACCTCACCGGTCGTCGCTAGTTCGCGCAGTAGACGTCGCATGATCTTGCCCGAACGCGTCTTGGGCAACATCTGCGTAAAGCGCATGTCGTCCGGACGGGCGAGGCCGCCGATCTCCTTCGCGACCCACTGCCGCAGCTCCTGCCGGAGTTCTTCGGTTGGCTCATGCCCCTCTTCGAGGGTCACGAACGCGGCAATCGCCTGCCCTTTCATCTCGCACGGACGCCCCACCACGGCGGCCTCCGCCACCTTCGGGTGCGCCACCAGAGCAGACTCGATCTCCATCGTGCCCAACCGGTGGCCGCTGACGTTAATCACATCGTCCACGCGGCCCATCAGCCAGTAGTAGCCATCGGCATCGCGACGGGCGCCATCGCCCGTAAAGTAAATTCCGGGAATCTCCGAGAAGTACGCCTTCTCATACCGCTCAGGATCACCCCAGATCGTCCTTGCAATCGACGGCCACGGCTTCTTGATGACCAGCAGCCCCCCCTGCCCAGCGGGAACCGGATCGCCTTCCTTCGTCACAACCTCCGGCACCACGCCGAAGAACGGCCTCGTCGCCGAACCAGGCTTCGTCGCGACAGCGCCAGGAATCGGCGCAATCAGGATCGCTCCCGTCTCGGTCTGCCACCAGGTATCGACAATCGGGCAACGTTCCTTGCCGATCTCGCGGTGATACCACATCCACGCCTCGGGATTGATCGGCTCGCCGACTGTTCCGAGCAGCCGCAGGCTCGCCAGCGAATACTTATGCACCCACTCGTTGCCCCACTTGATAAACGCGCGGATCGCCGTCGGCGCCGTGTAGAACACTGTCACCTTGTGGTCGTCGACGATCTTCCAGAAACGATCGTTCTCCGGCCAGTTGGGAGCGCCTTCATACATCATCACGGTGACGCCGTTCTGCAGCGGCCCATAGACCACATAGCTATGCCCGGTTACCCAGCCGATGTCGGCCGTGCACCAGTACACATCATGATCCTGCAGATCGAAGATGTACTTACTCGTCAGGTACGTCTGTACCGAGTAACCGCCCGTCGTGTGAACAAGACCCTTGGGTTTGCCTGTAGTTCCACTGGTGTACAGGATATACAGGGGATCTTCGGCATCCATCGGTTCCGCAGCACATTCCGCAGCCGCAGCAGCCATCGCCTCGTGCCACCAGAGATCACGCCCCTCTTTCATCGCAACCGTCACGGAAGGAGCACGCTGATACACGACAACCTGCCGCACTCCCGGGCATTTCTCCAAGGCTTCGTCCACGATCTTCTTCAGCTTCACCTCAGAGCCGCGGCGGTAGCTGATGTCCTGCGTCACCACCACCTGACAATCGGAGTCGTTCACGCGATCCGAGATCGCCTGCGCTGCAAATCCACCGAAGATCACCGAATGCACAGCTCCGATGCGCGCACAGGCCAGCAACGCAATCGCCAGCTCCGGGCTCATACCCATGTACACCGCGACGCGGTCACCCTTCTTCACGCCGATCGACTTGAGCACATTGGCGAACTTCTGCACCTCGATGTGCAGTTCGGCATAGGTCAGCTTGCGGACTTCGCCCGGCTCGCCTTCCCACAGGAGAGCAATCTTGTCCTTGCATGCACCCTTTGCGTGGCGATCGACGCAGTTATGCGAGAGGTTCAGTTTGCCGCCGGTAAACCACTTCGCATGTGGCCCGCTACCGTCAAGCACCTTCGTCCACGGCGTGAACCACTCCAGTTCAGCGGCGGCCTCGGCCCAGAAACCTTCCGGGTCTTCGACGCTGCGCTTGTACATTCGCTCATACTCGGCCTCACTGCCGATACGCGCCTTGGCGGCAAACTCCGCAGGCGGCGGAAAAACACGATCCTCTCGCATGAGCGATTCAAAGTTTTCGTTAGGTTTGCTTTCAACAGACATGCTTTCAACAGACATAAACTGCTCTCGGCTCCGGGGCCGACATTCTCGTCAAGCAAGAACAGGCCCAAGGCAAAAGTACGTCATCGTCTCATCTGAGGCAAACACACACGGTCATAAATGGCGTGACATGATCAAACTGTGAACTTTCTTGTCAGTTCGACTATTGGATTCTTCCTCGGTTTCGTCTTCGGCGTGGGCTGCGCTCTTGCGGTGATGTACTCCATCTTTCTCGGAGGCTACCGTGCCGCAGTCCGGGATGCCGACCTGCCCACACCAACGCCTCGTCTGCTCAAAGAGCGCGCCAGACTGCGCGCTGCGGCATCGCGTCAGGCTGAATAGTTTCTTACCTGCGGGTCCCCAACTCAGCGCGCATTGCCGTAACCTGTGCCGTAAGCTGCTCAATGGCCCGCATAAGCTCCCTGCTATGTACTGTTTCCGTGGTCGGAGTCTTGCCCTTCACGAAAAACGTGCCATTCGGCTCCAGCACGCATTGGTCAACGTCGGCAGGGTCGTTGAATCCGTTCTTATTGAGCACAGAGACCAGCTCCTCATACGTCAGGGTCTCTTTTTTCAGCGCTTCCTCTGAGACGACGCCGTTCTCGATCAACATCGTCTGCGAACCCTCCAGTGTCTGGTTCAACCTGGGGGATCGATACAAAAACCACGTCAGCAGCCAGTTGATGGCTAACAGCGAAAAGGCACCGATGATGCCACCACTCACCGAGTTATCATCACCGATAATCGCATTCTGCACCGTATTCGAGAGACTGAGCAGCACCACCAGGTCAAAGGGGTTCAACTGCGCCAGTTCACGCTTGCCAAAAAGCCGAAGAAATACGATGAGACAGAGATAAACGATGATGGGGCGAAGAATCTTCTCCATCACCGGCAACGGCAGATGGAACATGCTGTGCATAATGCTGTCCATGATTTGAGACTCCCTGACCCTTAGGTTTTATGCGCCTGCCGCTGGAACGGCTTCACCTTTGCTACGGTCTTGTAAAGATCGTGCCGTACGATTTTGGTGAAAGAAAATCTCGTAAACGCCTTTCGCTCCTATATACACCTGCCGTGAACCGCTCTATTGGGAAAGCTCCGGGGTAACCGCACCCGTTCTCCCTCCACCACCGTCAAATACCACGTACTGGAGGCTTGCAGCCCGCGTAGAAAGTTGTTCTTGGGGCATAGAAACAACACTTGCCCTCGTAACGGTATCAAAACCATAAGAGTTGTACACAAGGCAGCACCTGCACACGTAGGGGAAAGACTACCGATTCTGGTATCTTTCTCATAACTTCATCCGTTCATTCATTGAATCGGTTCGTATCCCAAAGGCATCAGGAATCTAGCAAAACATGGCTCAGCCGCTCCGCAGCAACGACCCGAAACCGAAGGACATCAGCTTCAGCCACTTCGGCGTTCTCGACGATGGCAAGCGCAGCAAGAGTGCGGCTATTACCTCGATCACGATCAATGTCGTGGCCGCAGGCATCATCATAGCGCTCGGCTTCGTGGTGAAGAATAACCCCACGGTCGCCAAAGAGGTTGCTGTGCTTACGCTTCCACCAAAGCCGCCTGAGGTCCAACCGGTACCCAAGCCCCCTCCGCCTCCCCCTCCCAAGCCGTTACCCACACCCAAGGAAGTACTGCACCCACCCAAGATCGTCCCACCCCCTACGCCGGAGAAACCACCCGACGTAAAGCCGATTCCGGTCCCTATACCGAAGCCTGTCGTGAGCGAACCGGCACCGCCAAAGATCATTAAGCCGCCAGCTGCGGTCAAGGTGAATCTCGCCACCGCCTCTGCTGCCCATGTGCCCAATAACGATGCGCACCCCACGGCTGTGCGCCTGGGACAGGCCGACAACCCACTGAAGCCACTGACCGGGCCTGCGGTATCTCGCGTCAACCTGGGGGGACAGGGCATCCCCGGAATGAACGCCTCCAATACCGGCAGCGGTCCGCATGCGACCTCAGTCAGCCTCGGCTCCGGCTGCCCGAACTGCACCAGCATCAATGGCCACGACAATGCGTCGCGTGAGGTCAAGGGTGTAAAGCTAGGCACCCCAGGCAGCAACGGGCCCCTGAACTCGTCGAACTATGCAAACGCGCCGAGGCAGGTCCAGCTGCAAACGGCTGCGGCCCCACCGGCTGCAAATACCCCACAGATCCGCTCCTCCGCTGCCGCCACGCCACCGCGGGTTACCTACAAGCCCACTCCGGTCTACACTGCGGAAGCTAAGTCTCTGCACCTGGAGGGAAATGTCTCTGTGCGGATCCGTGTCATGGCGTCCGGGGCTGTTGAGGTTCTGGGTGTGACCAGTGGTCTCGGCCACGGCCTTGATGAATCCGCCAGACAAGCCGTTATGGGTACCCGATTTCAACCTGCAAAAGACGCCTCAGGAAACCCGGTCGACTGGGAAGGTGTCGTAAAAGTTAACTTCCAGATGAGCTAATCTACAGATAGACAAGCTCTTATCAGAAAACTCGACGCACAAGACTTTATTGAAGTCCTGCACACAGTGCCGAAACGTTTGAACGGGACGCCCGATTGCGGCATCCGATGAACCAAAAGGAGTCTTTAGACATATTATGAATCTCCGGACAAAACTCACTGCCGCCGTGACCCTTTCACTTCTGGCTGCCTCGGCCCTGCCAGCTGCTGCTGCTGGCCCCTTCGGGAAGAAAAAGACGACCGATCAAACGGTCTCTCGCAAACCAAGCCCAGCCCAGAACGCCTTGATCGACAAGGCCATCACCCGTGAAGCGGCAGTGATCAAAGCCCTCAAGGAGCGCCAGCCTCTCGTCGAGACCTACATCCAGAACATGCGTCCCGACCCGGCCATGATCCAGGTCCCCGAGGCAGATGCGCACTACCTGACCCGCATCAACTTCGGCAAGGAGATCAATCAAACCAGCTACGCCGAAGGCAAACACGATTCAAGCGACGGTAAAACTGGAAAGCTCGACGGGCTCAAGCACGCTTTTAGCGGCTTGTCCGGCCTGACCAAGACCCTGCACCTCAGCTATGACGAGGGCGGTTTCGTCCGCATGGTCGTCATCGATTCCAACGGGCCAAATGGCGACGGCTTCGATCGCCAGCACTACAACTTCTACTTCGTCCGCAATGATTTTCTCGGAACGGTTCCGACTGTCGTCTTTGATGTCGAGCCAGTCAAGAAAAGTGCTGGCCGCTTCTTCGGCCGCGTCTGGGTCGAGCGCAACGGCGGCAACATCGTCCGCTACAACGGCGACCTGGCCGGTGAAGATAAGGACCGCGCCGAGTACTATCACTTCGACTCGTGGCGCACCAACGTCGGTGAGGATCTCTGGTTGCCTACCGCCTCCTACATCGAAGAGACAGACCCCAAGAGCCCCGCGCACGTGCTGAAATTCAAGGCCGTCAACCACATCTGGGGTTACTCCCTGAAGGTTCCCAATAAAGACGCTGACCAGACCAGCCTGGAAGTAGAAGGCGCAATCGACACCAGCCAGCAGGCTCCGGACGTCAGCCCGCTGCAGGCGCAGCGAGAGTGGGTCCAGCAGGCCGAGGACAACGTCATCGACCGCCTCTACACTGCCGGCCTGATCGATGCCCCCAGCGACTTCGACAAGACTCTCTCGGATCTCGCAAACAACATCCTCGCTTACAACCAGATTCCAACATCGCGCCCCCTCAAGGTCCGCATCCTGCTGACGACCCCCCTGGAGTCGCTGGCCATCGGCAACACGATCCTGATCTCCAAGAGCCTGATCGACACCACAGCCATCCCCTCGGCCGACGGCGCGCAGCAGGCAGGCAACCTGAACGCATTGCTGGCCTTCCAGGTAGCGCACATCATCCTCGGCCACCGTATTGACACCAAGTACGCCTTCAGCGACCGTCTGCTCTTCCCCAGCCAGGCCGCCTTCCAGAAGCTGCCGATGCACCATACCGATGCCGACAATATGGAAGCTGCCAAGAAGGCCATCGAACTGTTGAGCGTCAAGGATCTTGCTGACGGCCAGCAGTACTTCGCACTCTACCTGCAGCAGCTTCAGGCTCGGGAGAGAGGACTGCAGCAACTCACCAAGCCCCAGATCGGCGACAGCCTATTGAAGCCCGATGGCTCCTTCTGGATGCAGGCCATCATCTCCAAGGGCCCCAAGCTCGACAACAACGACCTGAAGCAACAGGGAGCAACGCCTCTGGGCCAGTACCTCCGCTACGATCCCTGGACCGACCAGGTCATCCAGCTGCACACCACCTACGAGCCATTGTTGAGTTCGCGCGACAAGATCCCGTTTGAGATCACACCGGTTTACCTGCGGCTTGCCTACTGGCAGCCTGCCGCAGCGCCGGCGGCTGCTCCTGCACCCGGAGCCTCCGTAGTACCGGTCCCGGCTGATCCAAATGCGGCTCCGACAGCAGCCCCTGCCGATACGACGAACCCGCCGACGGCAGCTCCTGCTCAGCCTGCAACGGCTCCAACAACCGGCACGGCTAACCCGCCGCAGAACTAACCGTGCTTCTCGACGGTATTGATGGAGACTCCTCGTTGAAGAATCTTATCTTGGCTCTCTCATTCACGGTGGCCTGCAGCTCGATGGCTCTGGCGCAGTCCACTCCAGCCGCCAGCCGGCTCGGCGACCTGCAGGTGGGCGCAACCTTCACCAATGCCGATTCCGACTATGTGGTCAATCGGATCAACGGTTTTGGGTTCTACAGTGACTTCGATTTCCGCAGGCACATCGGAGCGGAGGTCGACTTTCACCAGCTGAACGATTACCAGGGTGGTACCAATGCACGGATTTATGAGCGGAGCTATGAAGCTGGCGGCCGGTACTTCTGGAACTTTGGCCGATTCAAGCCGTATGTTAAAGGTCTGTACGGTCGTGGGGTCTTCAATTTCCCTCTTGAGGATGCTAGTGTTCCGCGTGCCAACCTTGCCTTTAACACGCTCAACCTGGGTGCAGGCGTAGACATCGCAGTCCTAAAGCATCTCAACGTCCGTGCCGAGTATGAGTATCAGCACTGGTTCGGATTTCCTCAGAGTAGCGCGACCCCACAGGTTAAGAGCAGCCTGACACCACAGCTTCTTACCTTTGGCGTTGCGTATCACTTCCCTCCCGGCAAGCCTCGTCGTCGTTAGCTCAACATTAATGGCATCAACTCAGACAAAGCAAAGCCCCGGACCTTCCGGGGCTTTGTTATTGCATCTGGGTATGGGGTGCAAAAGACATAAACTCGCCGATGGCCCTCCAAGATTGACCCCGCCCCCCGCAGCAGAACACCCCTCCGACTATCGCTAAGCGGCTCAGGAGTGGAGGACAGCACACCGTTATCTTGTTCAAGAATAAAGAGATCCCAACGAAAGAGGCCCGGCGATCGCCGGGCCTCTTTACTGCACTTGAATCAAACTTTTCTAGAAGTGGTACGCAATACCGACTGCCGGCATGGACAACACTTCATAGCGGTTGGTCTTGAAGTTGGCGTAGCCAAAGTCAGGCGCCTTGAGCAGAAAGGCACGATACTCCACCCGGATGTCGAAGCTGGGACTGATCTCGTAAGCCATGCCGCCACCGAAGAGAGCTCCGATGTTGGTATTTTGCTTGAGACTGAGCACCTGAGTACCAAAATCCCGAATCGGCGAGAAGATCATGCCGCCAACGCCAACCTCGAGGAACGGATTGTAGCGCTTATAGTTGCGGGAGTAGACGTATGCTCCGGATATCTCCTGCTGCCGGGCGTGGACATACAGCTTATTGACACCAAAACTGGGGTTGCTGTACCTGTCCGAGTTCTGCAGGAACGAGTAGTTGACCTCCAGACCACTGCGCGGCGTCACCGAGTAACGGTAGCTTCCGAGAAAACCCAGAGCACCCGTGGTGTTCTCCGTCACTCCAGCAGCACCATGCACTTCTGGACCAAACAACCCGTAAGCGCTCGCACTCACATCTTGCCGGCTTTCCTGGGCGTAACCCACGGCGGCGGTGCATACCAGCAGAGCGCCGAGCAACATCATCTTCTTCATGCTTGCAGAAATCCCTTCGCAATCGCTCCCCGTGCTCATTGCCCTGCAATAACTTTCACAGAGCACGACCGAACCCGCGGCGCGCTAATGACTAATTGTACCCGCTCGCCGCACTACTGCGCGGACTGACCGCTGCGTTTCTCGAATGTATCGGCTCCGGCACCACCGCTACTGCAAAAACGAAGGGCCTCCGCAGAGGCCCTTCGTGTGTTATGTGCATACTGCACCGAGCATGATTCCTACTCTGAAGGAGGTGGTGCCGGTGCATTACCGTTACCGTTGTGCTGGTGCATCTGCTCCTGCAGTGCGGCGTATTTTGTCTTCTGGTCTGCAGTCAGGACGCCTTGCACCTTGGTGTCTTCATCCTGACGCAGTGCTTCCATCTGGGTATGGCGGTCTTCTCTCGAGAGCGATGTGTTGCTCCGCAGCGCCTCAAACTTGGCCTGCTCATCGGTGAAGATCGCCTTCACCTGTGTAGTCTGGTCGTCCGAAAGGCCTAACGCCTTCTGCAGGTGCGCGGCGTGCTGTTCGGGATTCATCATGCCGCCACGGCCATGAGGTCCGCCCGGAGGAGGTCCCTCTGTCTGTCCCTGCGGCGGAGGCGGCGGTGCATCCTGCTGCGCCATGGCTGGCAGCACGGCCAGCATCGCTCCGCACAGCAGCACGGCTGCCGTGCGCATTCTCTTCGTTTCCATTGCATTCGGCATCATGAGTCAACTCGCTTTCATCTCGCAACAATAGGCTGTTCCGCGTGACCGGATTGGCCACATTCACAGCTACTGATTAAAGACGTGGGCTTCTCAGAAAGGTTCCCCGGTTTGGGACTATTTCGGTTGTGCTGGTCGTTGTTGTTGCTTTTGAGATAGGTTCGCGTTTGGCTTTTTATTCCCTGGCAGCCGAGATATATTGCCCCGTTGGGGCTTGTACCTGTGGCCGTTTGAGTGTCTACGCTCCATTGAGAGCATTTCCACGAGTAGTGTGAGCTACGAATGAATCACCTCAACATTGTCATCTCGACCGGAGCATGATGGTTTTATCGTCATGCGGAGCGGAGAGACCTGTAGTTTGTCCGCGCAGGCGATAGTGCCGGTACAAACAACCTGCAGGTCTCTCCACTACGGCGGCAAAAGGCGCCGCCTCCGGTCGAGATGACACGGTATGGGTTGGATCGAAAAGAGCCACATCACACTATTTGTGAAAATGCTCTAACGCCCGGGCCTACCTCAGGAACAAAAGCAAAACATGCTTTCATGCACATCTGTACCTCTCACAGCGCAGCTAAGCCCGTTCCGCGATAAAGCAGAATGGATCACCGTGCGCCTCTGCGTGTCTTTCGACCACCTGGAGGAATGCGCGTGCGGCGTGGCTCAAGGCTGCCTGTCGCCGGTAGACCAGCCGCAGTTTGCGTTCGACCTGCAACTCCGGTACCGCGACCGCAACCAGCTCGCCCGATTCCAATTCGACCTCGACGGTCAGCCTCGGAACCAGGGCCACGCCATTGCCGCGCTGGACGAAGCGTTTGATCGCCTCTAGCGACGGCAGTTCGACTTCCATCTGCAAGGGCGTCTTGTGCCGCTTGAAGGCACCGATCACCTTTTGGCGCAGCGGCGACGCTACATTGTGGGCCACAAATATCTCGCGCCCCAGCCGCTGGATAGAGGCCTTGCCCTCCTTCGCCAGCGCGTGGCCGGGACTCACGATGCACACCAGTTCGTCGCGGTACACCAGCATCGACCGCACCTGGGGATCGTCCGGACGGAAGCTGACCACGCCCAGCTCCACCGAGTGCTGGAGCACCTCGTCCGCGATGCGGCTGGCCAGCGCTCGCTGTACCGCGACCTTTACCCGCGGGTGCTCGCGCCGGAAGGCATCCAGCACCGGCAGCAGGTAGAGGCAGGTGTACTCGTTGGCGGCCAGGTTCAGCCGGCCGGTGTGCAGCGAACGCAGGTCCACCAGCGCCGAAGCAGCATCGGACCTGAGGTTCAACATCTTCTCGGCATATTCACGAAGCACGCCGCCCGCGTCAGTCAGGGTGCCGTCGCGGGAAGAGCGGTCCAGCAGGGTCTCGCCGAGTTCCGCCTCGAGCTTGGCGATCACCTGGCTGACCGCGGGCTGGGTCCGGTGCAACCGAGCGGCGGCGCGGGAAAAGCTGCGTTCCTCGGCTACCGCCAGAAACGTCTCTAACTGGAACAGATCCACGAGCCCCCGCCTTTCTTTCTTTGCGAAATCCAACTTCTTTCGTACCCTATGCGTAACGACCATTGCCATTGCTTTTCAGCCGCAGAAAAGAGTACCGTTTTCACAGGCTAGCGTGGCCTATACCGGCATTAGAAATTCGCATACATCCCGCTTAGAGCATAAGTGTACGTTATGCTTAGGTCGAGACGGAAAGGTTCTATCCATGGCAAGCTCCAATCAGATCGTCTTCTTCGACACCACCCTGCGCGACGGAGAGCAGTCGCCCGGCTGCACCATGCACCCGGTCGAAAAACTGCGCTTCGCGCATCAGCTTGCGGCCCTTGGCGTGGATATCATCGAGGCCGGCTTTCCGATCGCGTCCACAGGCGACTTCGACTCGGTGCGAGCCATCGCCAAAGAGGTCAAGGGTGTGCGCATCGCCGCGTTGGCCAGAGCCAAGCAGGCGGACATCGAGTCAGCCGCCCGCGCTGTAGAACCCGCTCAAAGCAATCGCATCCATACCTTTCTCTCCTCCTCCGACATCCATCTCGAACACCAGATGAGGATGTCCCGGGCCCAGGCGCTCGATCTGGCTGCGGAGTCGGTACGCAGGGCTCGCTCTTTCGTGGACAACGTCGAGTTCTCGCCCATGGACGCGACTCGCACCGAGGCCGCTTTCCTCTGTGAGATGGTCAAGGTTGCCGTGCAGGCCGGAGCCACCACCATCAATATTCCGGACACCGTCGGCTATGTGACGCCGTCTGAATACGCTGCCATCTTTCGCATGTTGAGAGAGCTTCCGGGCATGGAAGGCGTCATCTTCTCCACGCACTGCCACGACGATCTCGGCCTTGCCGTTGCCAATACGCTGGCCGGCATCGAGGGTGGAGCGCGCCAGGTTGAAGTCGCCGTCAACGGCATCGGCGAACGCGCCGGGAACGCCGCGCTGGAAGAAGTAGCTGCGGCGCTGCTGGTACGCCGCGATGTTCTGCCCTACACCTCGAACATTGTGAATACGCAGCTCTACCCGACCAGCGCGCTGCTGGCCGAGATTGTGGATCATCCCGTCGCCCCCAACAAGGCTGTCGTCGGCAAGAATGCCTTTGCGCACGAAAGCGGTATTCACCAGCATGGTGTCCTGGCCAACCCTCTCACCTACGAGATCATGACGCCTGGCTCCGTCGGCGTGACGGCCACAACGATCGTGTTGGGCAAACACTCCGGACGTCGGGCGTTGGAACACAGGTTGACCGAACTTGGGCATACGCTCACGCGCGAAGAACTCGACACCGTCTATCACCGCTTCACCGAACTGGCGGACCGCAAGAAATCCATCTACGACCAGGACATCGTCGCCCTGCTCAGCACGCACAATGTCGAGCCGCTAGCGACTCCCGTCCCGTAGAGCAGTTGTCAGTTCTCAGTTCGGGTTTTCGAGTTTCGACAACTGACAACAAACAGTGGCACCAACGCAGAAGGATAGGTAATGAAGCTGAAGATCGCAGTTCTCGCCGGCGACGGCATCGGCCCCGAAGTCACCCACGAGGCTACCCAGATTCTCCAGGCCGCTGCCGAGTTCGGTGGCCATGAGTTCACATTCACCGAAGCTCTCATCGGCGGCGTCGCCATTACAGCCAATGGCACCCCCCTGCCCCAGAGCACGATCGATATGTGCCTCGAAAGCGATGCTGTTCTGCTGGGTGCGGTCGGCGATAACAAATTCAACCATCTGACCCCGGACAAGCGTCCCGAGGCCGGCCTGCTGCAGATTCGTCAGGAACTCGGCGGCTTCGCCAACCTGCGTCCCTCGGTCGCCTACCCTGCACTGTCCGAGAACTCTCCGCTGCGTCCCGAAGTAACAAAGGGAGCGGACATCCTCTTCGTGCGCGAACTGCTTGGTGGCCTGTACTTCGGCCAGCCGCGCTGGTGGAACAAAGAAGGTAACGGCGGCGGCGAAGCCATCAACACCATGCGCTACACCCGCGACGAGGTTGTCCGTGTGGCGCGCGTTGCGTTCGAGCTGGCGCAGAAGCGCCGCAAGAAGCTCACCTCCGTTGACAAGGCGAACGTGCTCGAGTGTTCGCAGCTGTGGCGCGCCACGGTCGACTCCCTCAAGGGCGACTACCCCGATGTCACCGTCGAACACCAGCTCGTCGACTCGATGGCGATGCACCTGATGAACATTCCCCGCAACTTCGACGTGGTGCTCACCGAGAATCTCTTCGGCGACATCCTCTCCGACGAGTCGGGCGTCATCACGGGTTCGCTCGGCATGTTGCCTTCGGCGACCATCGGCGGCAAGGTCAACCTCTATGAGCCCGTACACGGATCCGCGCCGGACATCGCCGGCACCGGCAAGGCCAATCCTCTCGGAGCGATCCTGACCGCCGCGATGGTGCTGCGCCACTCTGGTGGACTCGAGCAGGAGGCGGTGGCCATCGAAGCCGCTGTAGCCAAGGTGCTCGAAGCGGGCCACCGCACGGCAGACATCGCGCGTGGCAACACCGCAGCCAACGTCACGACACAACAGATGGGCAAGCTCGTGCATCAGGCGCTGGCGGAGTCGATCGATCGCCATCAGTCGATGCACGCTGTTTAGGGTTTTGTATTACCTAATGAGTCGTCATCCTGAGCGGAGTGTCCGCGGTTTTTTGCGGACACGCAGTCGAAGGATGACGATTTTGGGGTGATACGAAAAGCAACAGCAACGACAGAAGCAGATTCCCTGCGGGAATGACAACAAGAAAAGCAAAGGCAAGAGCAAAAGCAACGACAATCATGCGCACGACTCTCCAACTCGCCGCCATCCTCCTCCTCACCGGAGCAGCGGCGACACGTGCGCAGATTACCAATCCCGATAGCCTCGTCGCACCTCCGCCAAAGCCACCCCAGATCCGTCATCAGCAACCGGCTGACGACGATCTCCAGTGGCTATGGCAGTACGCGAAACCTGCTCCCAATGGCACGAAGTCCGGCCTCATCACCGACCTGCACTTTAAGCTTCTGCTGCAAGCAAACCTCAACGCTCCGCAATCGATGTGGGGCCTGGGCATTCCGCTTAACGAAGCGGCACAAACTTTTCTTGGCGGCGATGGCAAAGTCGCCAGTGCCGACAATCGCCATCTCACCATCACCGGCTGCGTCGTCGAACACTGCGCGCAGCGTGGTTTGCTCTTCACCGATCTGGCCACCAATAGGCGAGAGCGCACTCCGCTTGTCGTCTTTGCGGCATTGCGCTGGAATGAGCAGGACCGCACACCCGATGACCCACACGCACCCTTCACGCTCTGGATCTTTCCGTCGCGCGAACTCAACGCGCAGCAGCTCCCGCAATCGTTGAAAGATTCCCTCTCCGCCTTCGTCGGCGGAGGATGCAATGCCCCCAATATCACCAATGCCATCGTTGTCGATCCCGACGGCGTTCCACACATCATCGGCGCACTCGATGCCGGTATCCAACCAGCCTACTGCCCTCCGGGTATCGATCCGAATCAGGCATCTCGTCAAGGAACACACTCATGAGCACACAGAACAGCGTTCAAGCCATCGCCCCCCGCACCATGTTCGAAAAGGTCTGGCAGCAGCACGTCGTCGCCGAGCCCGCAGGCGAGCCGACGATCCTCTACATCGATCTCCAACTCGTGCATGAGGTCACCTCGCCACAAGCGTTTGACGGCCTGCGCCTGACCGGCCGCAAGCTGCGCCGCCCCGATCGCCACATCGCGACCGTGGACCACAACGTGCCCACGACCAGCGTGCAGGACCGCCTCGTGATCGCCGACCAGATCTCCAATGCTCAGGTGAATGCGTTGCGCAAGAACTGCGCGGAGTTCGGCATCGAGTTCTTCGACGTGCAGGACGCCGCACAAGGCATCGTGCACATGATCGGCCCCGAACTTGGTGCCACCAAGCCAGGCATGACCATCGTCTGCGGCGACTCGCATACGTCCACGCATGGAGCCTTCGGGGCGCTGGCCTTCGGCATCGGCACCAGCGAGGTCGAGCATGTGATGGCCACGCAGACGCTGCCGCAATCGAAGCCCAAGACCTTCCGCATCAATGTAGAAGGAGAGCTTCCCTACGGCGTCACGGCGAAGGACATCATCCTCGACATCATCGGCCGCATCGGCACGGACGGTGCTACAGGCTACGTCGTCGAGTACGCCGGCTCGGCTATTCGCGCGCTCTCGATGGAAGGCCGCATGACGATCTGCAACATGAGCATCGAAGCCGGCGCGCGTGCAGGCATGATCGCTCCCGACGAGACTACCTTCAACTATCTCAAGGGCCGCCGCTTCTCGCCCGGCACTCACACGAATCTGGTTTCGCCAAGCATTGCTAAAGATCCAGCAGTCGGTACCACCACCAGCGTACACGAAGCCGAATGGAACCTTGCCGTCGAGCAATGGGCCGCACTCGTTACGGATGAAGGCGCAGTCTTCGACCGCGAACTCAACATCGATGCCACCAAACTCGCGCCCAGTGTTACCTGGGGTACGTCGCCCGGCATGGTCACGACCATCGACAGCACGGTGCCCTCTATCGACGATGCTCCCAGCGAAGCCGACAAGAAGTCGTTCTCGCGCGCCCTGGAGTACATGGACCTGAAGCCCGGCACGAAGATCGAAGACATCAACGTAGACGCGGTCTTCCTCGGCTCCTGCACGAACGCACGCATCGAAGACCTCCGCGCTGCCGCCAAGGTCGTCGACGGCTACCACGTGGCGACAACCGTCCGCGCAATGGTCGTCCCCGGCTCGCAGTCGGTGAAGCATCAAGCCGAAGAAGAGGGCCTCGATCGGGTCTTCAAGACTGCAGGCTTCGAGTGGCGCGAGCCCGGCTGCTCGATGTGCCTCGGGATGAACCCGGATATCCTTCAGCCCGGCGAGCGTTGCGCCTCCACCAGCAACCGCAACTTTGAAGGCCGCCAGGGCCGCGGTGGGCGCACGCATCTGCTCTCGCCTGCGATGGCTGCCGCCGCAGCTATCACTGGCCATCTCACCGATGTCCGCAACTGGAAGTTCAACAGCAGCAAAGGAGGTTCGCGCTAATGACGCCCATCAATATCATCACCGGCACTGCTGCTCCCCTGCCGCTGCCGAACATCGACACGGACCAGATTATTCCGAAGCAGTTCCTCAAGCGCATCGAGCGCACCGGCTACGGGGACTTTCTGTTCTTCGACTGGCGCTACAACCTCGACACGCCGGACCACGTCTCGGAGCGCAAGGACTTCGTGCTGAACAAGCCCGAGTACAAAGGCGCGGAGATCCTCATCGCCGAAAAGAACTTCGGCTGCGGCAGCTCACGCGAGCACGCTGCCTGGGCGATCAACCAGTACGGCTTCCGCGCGGTCATCGCGCCAAGCTTCGCCGACATCTTCTTCTCCAACGCGGGCAAGAACGGCATTATCCTCTGCCGCCTCACCGAAGAGGAAGTGGCGACGCTGCTCGAGCGCTGCACGAAAGACCCAAAGCATACGCTCACCATCAATCTGGAAGCCCAGACCGTCACCGACGAGCAAGGCTTCAAGGCCCACTTCGACATCGATCCGTTCCGCAAGCACTGCCTGTTGAACGGGCTAGACGACATCGGCCTCACCCTGCTGCACGAGGCCGAGCTCGACAGCTACGAAGCGAAGCATAGTGAAGAGTTCTGGCTCGCACCGAAGGCGGCCGTGTAGTTTTTCTGTTTGTCATTCCGAGCGCAGCGAGGAACCTGCTGTCTCCCGTTCTTCGCTCGCACTACCACTTGCACTACACGGAGAGAAAATGAGCAGCACCGGCAAGAAGAACTCCATCGTCCTCACCGAAGGCCCATCCCGCGCCGCTGCCCGCGCCATGCTCCGCGGCGTCGGATTCAGTAAGGAAGATCTGCACAAGCCGATCATCGGCATCGCCAATACCTGGACCGAGATCGGTCCCTGCAACTACCACCTCCGCGACATCGCCGAAGCCGTCAAGCAGGGCGTTCGCGAAGCCGGTGGCACGCCGATGGAGTTCAACACCGTCACTATCTCCGACGGCATCACGATGGGCACCGAAGGCATGAAGGCCTCGCTCATCTCGCGCGACATGATCGCCGACTCCATCGAGCTGGTGGCTCGTGGAAACAGCTTCGACGGGCTGGTTTGTATTGCCGGCTGCGACAAGAACATGCCTGGCGCGGTGATGGCGCTGGCTCGTCTCGATATCCCCGGCCTCATGCTCTACGGCGGCTCCATCGCGCCCGGCCACCTGCATGTCGGTGCGGACGGCAAAACGCCTGATGCTGCGGGCAAGACCGAGATCGACATCACCATCCAGCAGGTCTTCGAAGCCATCGGCTCCCATGCTGCCGGCAAGATCACTGATGAGCAGCTCGAAGCCGTTGAAGCTTCCGCCTGCCCGGGCCCCGGAGCCTGCGGCGGTCAGTTCACCGCCAACACCATGGCGATGGCCGGCGAGTTCCTCGGCATCTCCCCCATCCAGATCACTGGCGTCCCGGCGATGTCGAAGGAGAAGCACGCGGCCTCGCGCGAAGCCGGCAAGATTGTGATGGACCTGGCACGCGCCGGCCTCAAGCCCTCGCAGATCATCACACGCGAATCGCTGGAAGACGCGATCGCCGCCGTCTGCGCGTCGGGCGGCAGCACCAATGCCGTGCTGCATCTCATCGCCATCGCCAAGGAGCTCGACATTCCACTCACGGTCGATGACTTCGACACCATCAGCGAGAAGACGCCGTTCATCTGCGATCTCCAGCCCGGCGGCAAGTACGTGGCAAAAGATTATCAAGACGCGGGTGGGTCGAGAGTCCTCGCCCAGCGCCTGATCGACAAAAAGCTGCTGCACGGCAAGACACCTACCGTCACCGGCAAGACGCTTCGCGAAGAAGCCACCGCCGCAGACGAGACACCCAACCAGCCCGTCATCCGCGCGTGGGACAAAGCGCTCAAAACCACTGGTGGCCTCGTCATCCTCAAGGGCAATCTCGCTCCCGAAGGCTGCGTGGTCAAAGTCGCCGGCCACGAGCGCATTCACCACACCGGCCCGGCCCGTGTCTTCGACAGCGAAGACCTCTGCTTCGCCGCGGTCAACGAGGGCAAGATCAAACCGAACGACGTGTTGGTCATCCGCTACGAAGGCCCTCGCGGCGGTCCCGGTATGCGCGAGATGCTCGCCGTTACTGCTGCTGTCAAAGGCATCCCTGAGCTTTCCGAGACCGTTGCCCTGCTCACCGATGGCCGCTTCTCCGGCGCAACCCGCGGCCTTATGGCGGGCCACGTCGCTCCGGAGGCTCAGCTTGGCGGCCCCATCGGCGCGGTGCGCGAAGGCGACACGATCACCTTCGACATTCCCGCCCGCAAGCTAACGCTCAACGTGTCGGACGAAGAGATCGCCGCGCGGCTCAAAGATTTCAAAGCACCCGCACCTCGCTACAAACGCGGTGTGTTTGCGAAGTATGCAAACTCCGTAAGCAGCGCGAGTGAAGGTGCTGTCACCACGTAGTAGTTGCAGTTGTTTGTTTTTGTAGTGGCAGTTGCAGTTGCAGTTGTTTGTTTTTCGTCGTCATCCTGAGCCGTAGGCGAAGGACCCCCGAATTTTGCACGATGCGCATGGAGCGAATACCGTTATGGCCAAACAGGGTTATGTTTATATCCTCGCAAGCAGCTTCAAGCGTCTGTATATCGGGGTTACTACCGATCTCGCAACACGTATATGGCAGCACAAGAACCACCACTTCCCAGATAGCTTCACGGCCCGCTATAAGATCGACAGTCTTGTTTGTTACGAAAGCTACAGTTTGGTTGTACGGGCCATTGCCCGCGAGAAAGAGTTGAAGGGATGGTTACGCTCTCGCAAGATTGCTTTGATTGTGGAGAGCAATCCGGATTGGAAAGATCTAAGCGCGGATTGGGGTAAGCCCATTACGTTGTTCGATGGAAGTAAAGCGTTCTGAGGGTGTCCCAGAGCGGACGTGGCGACACCAGATTCGGGGGTCCTTCGCCTACGGCTCAGGATGACGGCGAAAAACAAACAACGGCAACAACAGCAGCAATCGCAACATCAGCAACAAGATTTCACCTCTGAGGTACGCATGGGATTCTTCGACAAGATCTTCGGCAAGCAGCAAGCACCCGCGACCCCGCAGCAGGAGCACGCCATCGTTATTCATCTCAATAGTGAAATCCTGGATGAATCGGTCTACAGAAACTGTGACACGGTCACACTCGACGGCCTTCTCACCAAGGCGCTCGGCGCTCATGGAGTCGTCAGCAGTACAGAGTCGCGCACCACCGAAACAGTCCTCTTTTTGTACGGCCCGGACTCCGAAAAGATGTTCTCGCTGATTAGCCCGGTCCTCAACTCGTACCCGCTTTGTAAGAGCGCGAAAATCATTCTTCGAGCCGGATCGTCCGGGTCGCCGGAACGCGAGATAACAGTTTAGTGATACGACCACAAGGTCAAGAATTCGACACACAACCCGCAGCAAAGGAGTAAACGATGGCCAACAAATCACAGCAGCATCCCACCCTCACCGGAGCCGAGATCCTTTGGGCCGCACTCGCGGGCGAAGGCACGACGACTGTCTTCGGTTATCCCGGCGGCGCCATTCTGCCTATCTACGACGCGCTGCGCAAGTTTCCGACGATTCACCACATCCTCGTGCGCCACGAGCAGGGCGCGGCGCACATGGCCGATGGCTATGCCCGCGCCAGCGGCGCTGTCGGTGTCTGCATGGCAACCTCTGGCCCCGGCGCGACCAATCTCGTGACCGGCCTCGCCACAGCCATGCTCGATAGCATCCCCATCGTTGCCATCACCGGCCAGGTGTCCAGCAAAGTCCTGGGCAGCGATGCCTTCCAGGAAGTCGACATCACCGGCATCACGCTGCCGATCACAAAGCATAACTTCCTGGTCACGCGCGCGGAAGACATCGCCCCCACCGTCCGCTTGGCGTTTCAGATCGCCCGCTCGGGACGCCCCGGCCCTGTGCTCGTCGACATCACCAAGGATGCCCAGCAGGGCACAGCGACCTTCTCGTTCGAGGCGGCCAAACCGCATCCCTACCGTCCGCATCCGATGCTCAGGGCCGAGTCCTCGTCGATCCGCGAAGCCATCGAGCTCATTCAGCAAGCGAAGAAGCCCATCATCCTCGCCGGCCACGGCATCGTCGAGTCCGGCGCGGAGAAGGAAGTCATCGCCTTCGCCGAAGCGCAGCAGATTCCCATCGCCAGCACGCTGCTCGGCCTCGGTGCTGTCCCCGCAGCGCACCCCTTGCAGCTCGGCATGATGGGCATGCATGGCGAGTCGTGGGTGAACAACGCCATCCAGCAGGCTGACCTGCTGCTCGCCTTCGGCATGCGCTTCGACGACCGCGTTACCGGCAATCTCGCCAGCTACGCGCCGAATGCCAAGAAGATCCATATCGAGATCGACCCGTCGGAGATCAACAAGAACGTTCGCGCGGATGTAGCGCTTATCGGCGATCTCAAAGAGGTGTTGCAACTGCTGTTGCCGCTGCTTCCCAAGAACTCGGACACTAGCTGGCTGAAGGAGATCAACGCCAGCAAGGGCACTGCCGCGGTGCGCGACATCATCAACCTCCCGGACAACGGCCACCTCTACGCCGCGCATGTCATCCACGACATCTGGCGCGAGGCGCAGGCTGCAGGCCGCCTCGAGAACACCATCATCGTCACCGACGTAGGCCAGCACCAGATGTGGGAGGCTCAATACTTCAAGCACGAGGCACCGCGTTCGCTGGTCACCTCCGGCGGCCTCGGCACGATGGGCTTCGCGCTGCCTGCGGCGATCGGCGCAAAGGTCGCATGCCCCGAGAAAGACGTCTGGGTCATCGCTGGTGACGGCGGCTTCCAGATGACAGCCTCCGAGCTC